>Ga0118677_10000162_pt1 | contig 136416 bp, 109 predicted proteins | sample AliMusrvi5mmetaG_FD_86154 | JGI IMG/M metagenome (GOLD analysis project Ga0118677, IMG submission 86154) | reverse complement strand
GACTCTTGCTTTCAAATCTCTTTGCAGAATATCGATACTTTTCTTCTTTGAAAACAAGCTTGTCAGGTTTTGCAAACATCAAACTGAATTGGTACTCGTTATAGCCAGTGTTTGTTAATATTTCGATTTGGGCATCAATGCTTTTTGTGATATCAGCTCCGTCATGTAAAATATCATTAGCCCCACCTAAATAAGCAACGTATTCTTGTAATTTTCCATCAGAGTTTAGCATCCAACTTAAAAACTTGAAGAAGGAAATGAAATTTGTTTTACCTGACCCATTAGGGCCAATAAGAATATTTATAGGCCGGGGGGTAAATCCTTCTATTGCTTTGATACTCTTGTATCCTTTAATAGTAAAGTATATCAGCTTAATATCAGACATTTTAATGTATTTTTAGTAGGCATGTTATTTATAGTCCAATTTTTCGTTTCATTTTAAAAGAACAAATTTAACTATTTTCAAGACTAAACCACCAAAGTGGAAAACTTGGTCACATCAATTCGAGAGCTTTTTCGCTGCTGGCAATACATACATGCGAAATGGAGATCAAACTTTTCTCAAAAACAAAATTGTGGAAGAATTGTGGAAGAAAATGAGTAATTTTAAATGATAGTGAATATGTGGTCGTGTTTCCAACAATACAGTAATTAACTGTAAATCAAATTACAAGTAACTTATGTCAATCAAGTGAATATAAAGGAATGGTATGGGTTGTAGTCCAGTCGATGCCACCAAGACAACTGGCAAAGAGTAAAATGGCAAAACGGTAAAAGACTGTTTTGCCATTTTGCTTTTTACCCGTTTAGTTCATTCCTTTGTATTCAAATCTTTTCCTACTCCAAACTCATACCGTACTCATCACATCCCTGTCATGAAATTTTTATTCCTTCCCCTCGGAACGCTTCTCTCAGTCATACTGGTATTATTGATTGGTCTGATTGTGGCCAGGTATTACCGCCTAAAAAACGTTCCCGGCGGGTTGTCGTTTTTTCCCCGGTTGAAACAAAACCTTCTTCAAATCAGTACCGATTTCGTCCGGCTGAACCTTGTGATTATTATTCTGCTGATGATTTTCCGGAGCGCACAGTATCTTTTTCTTTCCTATCACCTTGCCCTCCCTGCCGGATCCATACTCCTTGAGTGGCATGGCTTTGTACATGATCTTGTCACGTGGCAGTTCATTTCCTGGATCCTGCTGATACCGTTTACCATGTTCTCCCTGCTCAAAAGATGGGCCGGGATCTTTTTTTTCGGGATCATATTCCTGGCTTATGCTGCATTCGAACTGGCACTTTTTGAATATTTTTCGATAGCACTTACGCCCCTTGACGAAGTTGTTTTTTCCTATTCCCTGAAGGAGATGATCATGATAGCCGAAAACAGTGTCAGGATCAGCTTCCTTTCATTTGTTCCATTCATCACCCTGCTCCTGCTCACCCCCGGGCTGATCCTCATTTCCCTGAAGGTCCGGATGCCGAAGTACCTGCTGACCGTTTTCATTCTTATCAGTTTAAGTCTCATTGCATTCAGCCGTTTCCTGGTTCCGGATGAATCCGGGAAAAGGAATCCTTTTGAATATTTCATAGAAGTAAACAAGAGTGCCTATCTTTTCCAAAAGTGTACCCTTCACTTCGCGGAATCAAAGCAATCTGCCTCCATGTCCCAGGTTGATGCAGCGGCAAAACGATACCAGGCCCAGCATACGGAATTCAATTTCCCCGGAACAAAGTATCCGTTTCTTCATTACGACAAAACACCGGATGTCCTTGGAAGTTTCTTCAACCTGAGAGCAGAGAAACCAAACCTGGTCATCATCATCGTTGAATCCCTCTCCTCCTGCTTTAGCGGTAACAATAAGGTTTTTGGCAGCTTCACACCGTTTCTTGATTCACTGGCGGGGCATAGTCTTTACTGGCCGAATTTTCTTTCAACTGCCGACCGGACTTTTAATGTGATTGAGGCCATTACCGGTTCCATGCCCCCCGGCTTTGATTCCTTCATCATTCCCAAGAATGATGCAACGTATCCTTATGTGATGTCGCTGGTCAGTTATCTGCAGAAAGACGGTTATTACACCAGTTTTTATCATGGCGGTGACCCATCCTTTAATAACATGGATGATTTCCTGGAACGCCAGAGGACAGATTACGTCCTGAGATCTTTTGGCCCAAGGTACAGGAAGGTTTCCCCGGCAGGAGGTTCTGCCTGGGGTTTTTCAGATTCTGACATGTTCAACCGCTCCTTCGAAGTACAGGATTCCATGAAAAAATCGCCCCGCCTGGATATTTACCTTACAGTCAGCACACATACACCGTTCACAATTCCGAATCCGGAACATTATCTTTCACTGGTTGAAGAACGAATCAAGAATCCGGCTGCTTACCTGCTGGCAAAAGATGATCTTAAAAACCACAAGGTTATCTTTTCCGCTATTATGTATTCCGACCATGCATTAAAGGAGTACATGGAGAATGCCAGGAAAAGACCAGGGTACGACAATACCATTTTCCTTATCACCGGTGACCATGCGATGCCTGAACTGAATCCCGGCAGGGTTTCCCCTGTTGAACGTTTTCATGTCCCCATGATCATCTTTTCGCCGATGCTTAAGAAAAGTGCAACCTTCCTGTCGATCTCATCCCATCTTGACATAACGCCCTCGGTCCTTGCATTGCTCCATAACAACTTCGGACTTGAAATCAACCCTTTTGCATCATGGCTGGGTAGCGGTATTGATACCACTTCTTTCTTCCGGAATACCCATGCGTTTCCATTCATTCTCAACAGCCGGGAGATCCCTGATTACCTTGACCACTTATGTTATCTCTCTCCCTACGCCTTATTCCAGATCCCACCGGAATTCCTGTTGGAGGAGATCAATAACCCGGCAGTAAAGACGAGATTAAAGAGAGAACTCGAGGATGTAAAGATCCTGAGTAAACATGTCCTGCAACAGAACAAATTGGTCCCGCCGGAAGTCTATTACGGGAAAGTCCTTTCATGTGATACATTAAAAATTCACAATCAAACACCATTCTCACCAGCAGATTCTACATGGGAATATAAAAACTTCTCAGACCGGATCCCGGTCGGATCAAAATTCAGGCTCATTAAAATTAAGGTGACTGTTGATTTTATTAGCACGACAACGCATCCTGACAAACCCCCGAAAATGGTATTCGAGCTTCAGGGTAAAGGGGGAAAACGAATCGTGTATAATTCTTTTGAAGTCAGCAGGGATTTGTTGGAAACATCAAAACCTGGCGCATGGAAGACGGCGAGCTTTACTGAAGATATTGATCTTAGCTACCTGAAGGGGAATGAGAATTATTTCCTGCTTCTCTATCTGTGGAACCAAAACCGGTGCAATTTCAGGATGACCAATCCGCAGGTTAAGATCAACGGATACTATTAAGAGCCGGGGTCAATAATCTTCGGGAACCAGGAGCACTTCCACCGTCGGATCCTTTCCTGTAGCTTTTATAACAGAATCTTTTATTGCAGGATCATAAGAATCCAGGTACCATAATAATTTATTCACTTTCGGAAACCACTTCTGCATGAAGTCGTGCTGGATCGAATTCGCTGAAATGGTGCCGATGCCGCTTCTGTCTAAATAATTTTGAGTAAAATCCCTGTACCAGGTCTCCTGTTCCCGGGTGATGGTGTCCGGATCAAACACAGGCATATAATAGCTGGGACGAAAATTCAGTGTATTGAATTTTATAAGATTGACCGGGTTGCATGATTCGACAACGATGATTTCTTTATCCAGGCTGAAATTCTGCCGGATCCTGAGCAACTCTGTAAAAGCCTTATCCTTGTTCAATGAATCGAGGTTTTTAAAATCCAGCCAGTACCCGAGTCTTGAAGGACTGGTGATCGCTGTAAGCCAGGTGGAAAGCGTGAGGGTTGTTGTATCAGTGGCATCATGCTTAACGATGAAGGTGTTAAGCACAGTATCATAATAAACATCCAGTTCAAACCCGGAATATGAGTATTGAAAATGCTGTGCTTTATTGATCCAGTTCACCCTGTGCAGCCAGACCTTGAGCGTCCTGGATGCGGGTTCCTGCCACACTGAATCCTTTTTGCAGGAAGTGATCTGAAAGATCATTAAAAGCGCAGCCAGCAGTAAGATCAGCCGATGGAAAGTGCGGTTTTTTGGAAAAAAAGAGTAGTTGCTCATTCAGGCAATAAAGTTATTCATTAATCCATGATCAGCCAATGCCGGAATAAAAATTCCGGCAAATCCAATGGATTGGCATCAAACAAAATTGGCTGTTAGTGCCCGCACCAATATTGCCAAAGAGGTTGTGTTAAAGCAGATCGGGGTAAATGAATTTCAAAAATATTAATTTTACGGTTTTATTGTAAGGTAACCTCATTAAACCAATCTATGAAAATCAGAATGAAATATCTCCTGCTGCTGGTTGCAATGACAGCCGGCCTTTTATCCTGCAGCACGAATCAGGACGGCAAGGATGTCAATCTTGCACACAACGCTCATAAAGTAAAAGCTGAAGAAGTGATCCAGGGAACCAGTTATACTTATATCCGTGTTTCTTCGGATGGAAGTGAATACTGGATTGCCATCCTCAAATCGGATATTAAGGAAAAAAAGACATACTACTGGTCTGTAGGATCTGAGATGAATGAGTTTACAAGTAAGGAATTAAAAAGGACTTTCCGGAGTATTTTCTTTGTCCAGGATTTTACTGACCAGCCCATCACAAGTGCGGCAAAGCCGCAGGAGATGCCTTCGTCTCCGATGACCGGCAAACAGCAGGTTGCCGAAATGACGGGAATCGTTGTTCCAAAGGCGCCGGGAGGGCTAACCATAGCAGAGCTGTATGCAAAAAGCAAGGAGTTGGCAGGCAAACGGGTGAAGATCTGCGGCAAGGTTGTCAAATTTTCGGCAGGGATTATGGATAAGAACTGGATCCATATCCAGGACGGAACCAAATCAGGCAGCAGCTATGATCTAACAGGAACCACGCTGGATTCTGCAAAGGTCGGGGATGTTGTAACGCTGGAAGGATTGGTCACCCTGAACAAAGACATTGGTGCCGGGTATTTCTATGACATCCTGCTCGAAAATGTGACAGTGAAGAAATAGCATTGGAGTGCACTTCTCTCCTATCTGATAAAAACATACTCCATTGTCTAACTTTGTTATTTACAGGAGCATCAAACGAGGCAATGAAAATTTTACTGATAGCACCTTGTCCGGTTCTTGAACAGCGCCCGGCATCCATGGACATCCCCCAGCTGACCCTATCACAGGTCTGTCAAAACGAGCAGGACAATCCGGTAGATTTCAATGTTGACAAATATGTGCATCCCTTTAGCCCATAATTTATCGTACTTTTATAAGTTAATTATGATGATGCAAAGTTCATGTCCGGTTGAAACAGTAAAATTATGACCAACGATAACGAGGAATACCTGATTTCAAAAGCTCCTTTTGGATATGCTTATCATAAAATCATCCTGGATGAAGACAGAAAGCCTGTAGACTATGAATTCATCCATGTGAATCCTGTCTTTGAGAAACTTACCGGGTTAAAAGCGACAAACATCCTTAATCATTCGATTTCAAAAGTTGTTCCGGGGATTATTAAGGACAAGTTTGACTGGATCAGCTATTATGGTGAAATAGCACTGCATGGCGGCGAGAAGGAGTTTGAGCAGTTTTCGGAATACCTGAACCGTTGGTACAGTGTATTGGTTTATTCGCCGCATCTTCATTATTTCGTAACCATCTTTACGGACATCACAGAGCGCAAGCAGGTGGAAAGGCGTCAATCGCTGACAAATGAAATCCTGGGAATTCTTAGCAGCAACCTCAATCTGAAGGACATGATTGGTGGCGTTTTGAATGCCATCCAGAAAGATACAAAATTTTCTGCCATAGGAATCCGGCTTAAGAAAGATGATGATTATCCATATTTCGTGCACAGAGGTTTTTCTGAGGATTTTTTACTTACTGAAAACAGCCTCCTGGTCAGGGATATGAATGGCGGGATTTGTCGTGATGCCAAAGGCAACGTCATGCTTGAATGCACCTGCGGTCTGGTCATTTCAGGGAAAGCAGACAAGTCCAGTTCCCTGTTCACAAAAGCCGGAAGCTTCTGGACCAACGACTCGGTGCCGTTATTAAACCTGTCACCTGATGAGGATCCAAGACTTCATCCGCGCAATACCTGTATCCATAAAGGATTTGCATCTTTTGCCCTCATTCCCATCATGAAAAATGAAAACATTGTCGGGTTGCTGCAATTGAATGATAAGGAAAAAGGAGCCTTTACCCTTGAGCTTATCAATTTCTATGAAGGTATAGGGTTGTATATAGGAACTGCACTTATGCGGAAGCAGGCTGAGCAGGAGATCAAACTAAAAAACGAACAACTTGAGAAGCTCAATGCCGAAAAAGATAAGTTTTTCTCGATCATTGCCCACGACCTGCGCAGTCCTTTTAACAGTTTCCTGGGGTTTACGCATATCCTGGCTGAGAAAACAGAGACTCTATCGTCGCAGGAAATCCAGGACATGGCCGTATTAATGAAGAACTCAGCAACTAACCTTTACAGTTTGCTTGAGAACCTTTTGGAATGGTCGAAACTCCAGCGTGGGATGATTTCCTTTGCACCGGCAGTCTTCGAGTTGGGGCCAGCAGTTTCAAGGAGCATGACGCTGGTGACGGAATCAGCCAACAAGAAGGAACTTGAGATTATTTGCCGGATTCCTCAGGATTTGCATGTTTTTGCCGACGAACAAATGGTTGAAACTGTAATTCGTAACATGGTTTCCAATGCGATCAAATTTACAAACCGGGGAGGAAAAATTTCTATTATGGCCATGCCGGTTGATGAACGTTTTATTGAGATCTCTGTAAAAGACACCGGGATCGGGATCAACCATGAAATGGAATCAAAGATTTTTAGTCTTAACGGGCAAACAGGACGTAAAGGGACCAATGGTGAACCCAGTACAGGGTTGGGATTGATTATATGTAAAGAATTCGTTGAGAAACAGGGTGGAAAAATATGGCTGGAAAGTGAAGAAGGGAAAGGGAGTACATTTTTTTTCTCGTTACCCTATAAACCTGCATTCTGAAACTGACCATCATCAATCCTTCAGGCACCGGACTGAAAAGCCGCCGGCCTTGCCGAAATCCGAACGGATAGCATTTTCAGTATCGAAACGAAGGCCTCTCCCCCATGATAAAGTTGAGATGCTCGGCGATGAAGTCCAGTAAATGGAAACGTTTCCCAAATCATATAGATACCCGTCACTATACCGGTAGCCGGCCGGGAGCGCATTAAATCCGCTGGTGTTTGTTGCTCCGGCATTAGGTACGGACCAATGAACCGATCCGGCTTCTTTCATCTTCCCCCCGGCAACGCTTTCTCCCCCAAGGAATGTGGTCATGATTGTCCATTGGGCATCAGTCGGCAAATGCCAGCCGGCAGGACAAATTCCCTGAACTCCCTGGCTGGATGAATACTGCATCGCTTCATTCCACTGGTACAATCCTCCATAAATGGTACAATTGTTTTCATCCTCATTGTAACAATACTTTTCAATGTTACTGTTATTTGACTGGTCGGCTGAGCTGATGATTTTCGTTCCGACATTCAGGTTCTGGGCAAACCAGCATTGGGTACCGATAAGTACCGTGCCGTAGCTTTTGCCATCACGGCTGTCAATGAAAGGATTTCCGCAAGCCCAAACAGCGGTAATGGTGAGATTACCGTTCACGGTAAGTGTTCCATTTGACCGAACCATTAAACCGGACTGACTAAATGAGATCAGATTTGGAGTCAGGAATGTCAGCGTAATGAAAATACGGATTAACAGTTTCATACGTGAGAATTAACCGGGTGAGTACTCTGAGTATATAGCTACCAGTGGGCAAAGGTAAGAATAATCCTCCAGATTATTCTTCTTCGGATTAAAAGCGATAATTTTACAATTCAATTTAATCATCATGGCAGACAAGCAACAAATCATTCTCGACAATATTTTCTCACGGAAAAGTGTCCGTCATTTCATGGAATCAAACGTTTCCAGGGATCAATTGGAACTCCTGATGAAAGCGGGGATGGCAGCACCTTCAGCAAAGAACCAGCAGCCCTGGGCATTCATCGGGATAACTGATCACGCCATTCTGGATCCCCTGGCAGATGGTCTTCCGTTTGCAAAAATGCTTGTCCAGGCCGGAGGAGCCATTGTGGTTTGCGGCGATCTGAACAAATCCGATCCCGCCCGGAAAGAATACTGGGTCCAGGATTGTTCTGCCGCTGCACAGAATGTTCTGCTGGCTGCAGAAGCCATGGGACTTGGTGCGGTATGGACGGCTCTTTATCCGTACCAAGAACGCTATTCTCTCGTGCAGGAAGCCGCCTCGCTTCCCGATCATATCATTCCGCTTTGCATCATTCCGATAGGCTTCCCAACCGGCGAAGATCTGCCAAAGGACAAATTCATCGCTGAAAACATTCATTGGAACAGGTGGTAACAACCGGCAGGGATCAAAAACATTTCACCGTCCCGGTTTTCATCCCGGGAGCAGCATGTCCGTTTCAATGCATCTTCTGTGATCAGAAAAAAATCTCGGGAGCATCAGGAATCCCTTCACAGAATGACGTGAATGAGATTATCCGCCGACATCTGCAGACCATTCCCTTTGAAAATGTATTTGTGGAAGTGGGTTTTTTTGGTGGCACCTTTACGGGATTAAGACCCGAACAGCAGCAACGATTTTTCGATGTGGTTTACCCCTACATCCGGAACGGCAGGATAAAAAGCATCAGGGTGTCCACACGACCTGATTTCATCACACCGGAGATCCTTTCATTACTCAGGAAGAATTTTGTCGGAACCATCGAACTGGGCGCCCAGTCGATGGATGATGAGGTATTGCTTTTATCCTCACGAGGGCATGATTCTGCGGATACAGAAAGTGCGTCAAGACTTATTATTGAAGCAGGTTTTTCGCTCGGGCTGCAGATGATGATTGGATTACCGGGAGACACGGCAGAGAAAGCGGTTGAAACCGCACGGGGAATTGTCGCCTTAAAAGCCACGGAAACCCGGATCTACCCTGTACTGGTCATCCGGGGAACGAAACTTGAGGAGATGTACCTGTCAGGACAGTATCAGCCGCTGGCGCTTGATGAAGCCGTTCACCGGACAAAAGATGTTGTGAAAGTCTTCGAATCCTCCACCGTTAAAATCCTCCGCATCGGACTTCATCCCTCGGAAGAACTGGTGAACCGGACAGCACTTGTTGCCGGGCCATTTCATCCATCCTTCAGGGAACTTGTGATGACTGAACGTTGGAATGACCGGTTCAAATCAGGAAGTCTTCCGGATCATGCAGATCAAATCACAATCAACGTGAACCCGGCAGATTATAACAACGCCATCGGTTATTCAGGAAAAAACAGGAAATTCTTTGAAACAAGATACAGGCAGGTGAAATTTATCAGTGATCCGGAAATCCCGCAAAAGAGCTACCATGTTGATTATCGTTGATCACAAAATCCCGGATGAGGCAAAGGAGGAACTGATGTTATCTTTCAGCCAGGATTCCGCTGTGCTTTTGGAACTTGAAACGGATGGACTTGTCTATCCCGCCATTTCAGGTCATCCGGATATTTTTTTCTGCCAGGCACCGCAAACACTGGTAGTTTCTCCCAATCTCCCGGAACGTTACCTCAACTTACTGGATCAACATAAAATTACATACGTAAAAGGACACATCCATACTGGTGAGATTGCTAATGACAAAAAAAACGGATCGCAATCAATCCAACTGAAACAGAAAAAAGCGGCGGAGAACAAGGCCATGACCTGTTACAATGCCGCGATCAATAACCAGTTCCTGGTTCACAGGCTGGAATATACTGAACCTGTCATTCTTGAGAATTGTCATTTTCTGAAGAAGATAGCGGTAAAGCAGGGATACACGCGGTGCAACCTGATGCTTTTGAAAGACAGCCATTATATCACATCTGACCAGGGAATAGATCTGGTTTTAAAAAGTGCCGGTCTGAATGGATTGTACGTATCCCCTGAAAACATTGTACTTCCCGGGTTTCCGAATGGATTCATCGGCGGTGCGATGGGTTTGTATCAAAACAGCATATATTTTACCGGAAGCCTGAAGTACCTGCCGGGAGGAGAGGAAATTGCTGCATTTATCAAGGGGCTGGGTTACCGGGTAACTGAACTTTATGACGGGCCGCTGTTTGATGGCGGAGGAATACTGTTCATATAGATCCTGTCTGGTTTTTGCATAGGTAAGAATATCTAATATTGATGAACGATTTGTGAAGAAAGGAAAAATTATAATTCCGAACTTCATATATCGTAAATCGTTAATCCTTGTTCTTAAATTAAATGAAGACTTGAGATCTGAGAACCTTGCAATGAGACCCTGAAAAATTGCTATCTTTGTAGTCTTCAATTTTTTAATCTCAAGCTACAAATGAAAAAAATTATCTTCCTGGTATTTGTGACGTTTTGTTGGGTATCGTTTGTTGTTGGGCAAATTCCGGCAGGATACTATGATGCGGCAAATGGAAAGACTGGCGTGCAGTTGCAGGCTGCCTTGCACGATATTATTAAAGGTCATACCATCACAACATACACACCGGGTGTTTGGGCTGCATATTATACGACCGATAAAAAACCCGATGGCACTGTCTGGGACATGTATTCTGACATTCCGGACGGGACACCCAACGGGCATCCTCCATACGTTTATACGTTGGGCACTGATCAGTGCGGAACTTCATCAAAGGAAGGCGATTGCTACAGCCGCGAGCATTCATTTCCCAAGAGCTGGTTTGGTGGAGAAGTTTACCCGATGTACACTGATATTTTCCATCTCTACCCGACGGATCAGTATGTCAATGGCATGAGAAGCGATAATCCTTATGGAGAAGTCACTTCTGCAACCTGGACTGCCGAGAATGGAAGCAAAGTAGGTCCTTGCTCAACAACCGGATATTCGGGAACGGTTTTTGAACCGCTCGATGCATACAAAGGCGACTTGGCCCGGACCTATTTCTACATGGCAACACGATATTATAAAGAAGACACTTTATGGCCCGGGAGCGATATGGTGACCGGCTCTCAGATGAAGGCATGGGCGCTAACGATGATGCTGCGCTGGAGCAACGGCGACCCGGTTTCTTCAAAAGAGACGACAAGGAATGAAGCTATTTACCAGATCCAGCACAACAGGAATCCGTTCATCGATCACCCGGAATATGCGAACCTGATCTGGGGAAATCCAAATGGAATAAAGGAAGCAGGAACTCTGATTTTGATGGTTTACCCAAATCCTGTTCAGAATGAATGTTTCATCAGGTTCCCTGAAGGAATGTCATCCGCAAACAGCAGCATCGCCATCTATACAATAACCGGGCAGCAATTAATACCGGTGATATCATTCGGAGATGAAAAAATTTCCCTTAATCTGCAGGGGCTGGCGAAAGGAGTATATTATTTACAGCTGATAAATACCGAGAATGCCGGTATTTTTCATGCCAAACTCATGAAAGAATAGAAACAGGGATTAACCGGATTATTGTCCTGCCGGTTCCTCGGGAACAATGATCCATGCCAGGATATAGGCAAGAAGCCCAACGCCTCCGGCAAAAAACAACACGGCCCAGATCACACGTGCCAGTACCGGGTCAATGTTGAAATAATTTCCCATTCCGCCGCAAACTCCACCAATCACGCGGTCTTTGCGGGATCTGAATAGTCTTTTTGGTTCCATCGTCTAAAATTTATTGGATCAGTTCAGCGAAAATAAGAAATTCCTGCCAGGTTCAATTACGAATCGTAAGCCCATTTTACCCAGATTGATCCCCAGGTAAAACCACCGCCAAAGGCAGCAAGTATGATGTTATCGCCTTTCTTTAGCTTGTTTTCCCATTCCCACAGGCACATTGGGATTGTGGCGCCAGTAGTATTCCCGTACCGGTCGATGTTGATCATGACCTTTTCTTTTCCAATGCCCATACGGCGGGCCGTGGCGTCGATGATCCTGAGGTTGGCCTGGTGCGGAACCAGGTATGCGACATCTTCTGCTTTCAGGTTATTCTTTTCCATGATCTCTGCAGAGATATCAGCCATTTTGGTTACGGCGAATTTAAATACAGCCTGGCCTTCCTGGTAGATAAAATGTTCTTTGGCATCCACCGTATCATGTGAAGGCGGTTTTACCGACCCACCCGCTTTCATGTGCAGGTAAGGCATTCCTGAACCGTCTGAAAAGAGCAGTGAATCCATGATCCCAAACGCTTCAGTTATTGGTTCCAGGAGAATGGCGCCTGCTGCATCGCCGAAAAGCACGCAAGTATCACGGTTTGTATAATCCGTGATGCTTGACATTTTATCGGCTCCGACGACGATAACTTTTTTATAGGTGCCGGTTTCAATGAATTTGGATGCAGTAACGATGGCATACAACAAACCGGAGCAGGCAGCATTCATATCAAAGCTGAATGCCTTCAGGATTCCTGTTTTGTGGCTGATGATGTTGGCTGTTGCCGGGAACATCATATCGGGGGTTACCGTAGCACAGATCAATAAATCAATTTCATCCGGAGAAGTGCCGGTTTTGGCAAGCAGCCCTTTCACTGCTTCTGCACCCATATCGGATGTGCCTAATCCTTCTCCTTTCAGAATATGTCTTTCTTTAATCCCGGTGCGACTCGTGATCCATTCATCAGAAGTCTCAACCATGGTTTCGAGCTCGTCATTGGTAAGAATATACGGAGGAACCCAACCAAAGATTCCGGTAATTGCAGCTCTTGTTTTAGTCATGAAAATGAATTGTTAAATCCAACATAGGAAATTCCCTGTTACTGATTGAGTGTGAATTTCTCCAGGGCATGTTTTATTTTAGCGGTAAGCTTGGATTCATAAACTTCTTTGGTCATCAGGATCATTGTGCGTATTGCATTTCCGTTGGAAATTCCATGTCCGACAAGTACGGTTGAATTAATTCCAAGGATCGGTGTGCCGCCGTAATTTTCATAATTGAACCTGTCAAGGTATGGGTCTTTGAATCCCCTCTTCGCAAACACCCGGTACATGGCTTCAATCTGCTTCAGTACAATATTGCCAACAAAACCGTCACAAACAATAACATCGACGTTATCACGGAATAATTCGCGGCCTTCTACATTCCCGACAAAGTGGAAATCCTTGGAATCCTTCATGAGCTGGAATGCTGATTGTGTTGTAAGGCTTCCCTTTTTCTCTTCCGATCCGATATTCAGCAACCCAACCCTGGGGCTTTTTACATGAAATACACTTTCGGCAAAAATGGCCCCGAGCAATCCGAACTGGTACATGACATCCGGCTTGCTGTCGGGGTTTGTTCCGACATCGATCAGGATGCAATGACCTCCGTTTTCTTTTGGTATGTATGCGGGAGTGCTGGGACGAATGATCCCCTGGATTGTATTGACACTGTATATTGAACCCACCATCATGGCACCGCTGCTGCCGGCGCTGCAAAAAGCATGAATTTCCTTGTGCTTCAGCATCCTGAAACCGACGGCAATGCTGGATTCTGATTTATTTATCAGGGCTTTGGTCGGTTGTTCATCCATGCCGATCACATCCGGGGCATCCACAATGCTGAACCTTCCCGGATCAACCTTCTCTTCTTTAAGAAAGGTAAGGATGACGTCTTTATCGCCGATCAGTACGATCTGATCAGTGGAAGGAAGCTCTTTCAATGCCATCAGTGCCCCATGAAGCGTAGCCTTGGGAGCGAAATCACCCCCTGAAACATCTAAGCCAATTCTCATTTGTTAAAGATTAAGTTCCTGCTGGGAGTGACTGCTAACAAAGGTCGGATTATTCGCATAGCAAACGGAAAATGTTTGATCAAATCCCCGGATTAATTCCCGGTGAATCCCGGTGAACTATTCGGCTGTGGCTTTGACAATCGCCTGTTTTCCCCTATAGTAGCCGCATTCCGGGCAAATCCTGTGATACAGGACCGGTGAACCGCAATGTGAGCAAAGAGTGATTGTTGGGATGGCAGCTTTGTCATGCGTTCTTCTCTTATCCCGACGGGTCGTTGAAATTTTGTGTTTAGGATGTGGCATTGTGTATTTAGTTTTAGTTTTTAGTTTTCAATTTATTTAAAATTTCCCACCTTGGGTCTGGTTCTGAAGGCTTTGGTAAAGCTTCCAGCCGTTTGATGACCTCCGGATCACATTCACTGTTGCCGTTTTCATCTTCGGGATGAACCCGGCGAATAGGGAGCAACAAATGTACATATTCATACAAGAACGAACTCACGTCAAAATGACTTTCATTTTCCGGGATCACCTGGACAACATCGCTCTCCTCATGAAAATCATTTCCGAACTTCACGATCAGGTCCTCTTCGCCGCCAATCTGCTGATTCATCATCTCATAACACCGGTCGCACGGAATCCTGACAAATCCAGTCAGTGAAAAATGGAATTGTATCAGCCGCTCCTCCTTCTCCATCACCAGATGAACCTGAACTTCACCGCTTTTGATCTCAGAATATTCAAAATGCTGAAAGAACGATTCATCAATATTGAAGTCGAATGAGTAATTACCGGGCTTAATTCCGGTGATTGGAATTAAGAATTGACTAAAGTAACTCACCGTGAATCCAATTACTAAAAAGCGGGCAAAATTAAAAATTAATCTTGTGAATAACAAATAATTATTAAAGATCAACCCCAATTCGCATATTCGTCATTCGCATATTCGTCATTAAGGTACATCTTTCCATATCTTTGTAAAAGACACCTAAAAAGTATTCCCGCCATGATTAATCAATTCATAGCAGGCATCATGCCTTACATACCGAAAAACCTGGTCTGGATCTTTTCTAAGAAATACATTGCAGGAAAAACGCTGGATGATGCAGTCGCCGTGACAAAAGACCTGAACTCGCAGGGAATCAAGGTAACCATCGACCTGTTGGGGGAATTTATCACCAGCCTTGATCAAGCCACCGAGAACCTGGACAGCTACCTGAAGATCATCGACCAGGTCCAGGCTGAGAAACTGGATGCCAATTATTCGTTGAAACCAACTTTTTTCGGGCTTCTCCTGGATGAAGAAAAATGTTACCGGAATATTCGCCAGATCGTTAAGAAGGCTGCAGAGCACAATAATTTTGTCCGGATCGACATGGAAGATTCACCCTGTACCGATAAAGAAATTGAGCTGTTCAGGAAGCTGAAAAAAGAATTCCCGAAAAATGTCGGACTGGTTCTCCAGGCATATTTACGCCGCACACTTACGGATATCATCACGATGGAAGATATGACCTCATCAGAAATTCCGCTGAATTTCAGGATCTGTAAGGGAATTTATGTTGAGGCTGAAGCCATTGCATATAAGAAATACCAGGAGATCAATGATAATTACCTGAAAATACTGGATCATCTTTTCAACCATGGCATCTATCCGGGAATAGCTACCCATGACAAAACGTTGGTCGAAGGAGCTTACAAACTAATTGAAAAGTACAGCGTGCCGCGAAACCGGTATGAGTTCCAGATGCTGTATGGAGTCACGCCGGAATTACGGAAATCGATCGTTGATAAAGGCCATACGATGAGAGTATACGTTCCTTTCGGGGAAGATTGGTTCGGCTATTCAACCCGGAGACTCAAGGAGAATCCGAAAATGGTGAGTCATATTGTCAAAGCGCTGTTCTGGAAAGGATGATCGAAATTCAAATTTCGAACATCGAATATCGAAAGTCCTATTTAAACGCCTTCTCCAGCATACCATCACCGGATAGCTTCAGCCGGTCGAAATATTCAGGAACGGGTTTCCCAAGCAGTTTATCGACATACATCTTTGCAAGGTATTGGCTGAGCATGAATCCCTGTCCACGCAAGCCGAGGAATAATCCCAGTTCCGGATCAATGACCATCCTTGGCTCCACGTAATACCCGGCCCAGATTGCCTGGAAGCCAACGGATGAAAGCTCGGGGATCCAGTTGGTAAAGATCTCGGCTGCGATTTCCGTAAATTCCTCGGAGTTGATCCTGATGTTCTTATCAGCTTCCTGCGGCTCATACATGGGCGAAGCACAACCGATGATCTGCCCGGTTTCGGCAAGCTGCTGTCCGTAAACAGCAACAAAACCTTTGTACCTGCGGCGATCGATCAGCATCGCCAGGGGAGCGCCGTCTTTTCCGAGCATCGGGAGGCGACGTGTGATGAAAGCCTGGTGTTTTACAGGATACAGACCTGTTTCCACACCCAGCATCCGTGCAAACTTTTCTCCTTCAGGTCCGAGGGCATTGATGAAGATCTCTGTTTCGTATTCAATGTATTTCTTTTCATGGTTCTGCACCAGGATGGTATGAAGGGAACCTTCTTTCCTGATATCGATCAGCTTGCAATCCTCTTCAACACGGCCGCCCTTTTCTATCCCGATGCGGCGGATCAGGTCGATCACGCGGCCGGGAGTGGCCTGCCAGCAATCCCTGGTAATCAGGGCCGAGAGGTAAGTTCCAAGCTTCGGATTCAGCGACGGAGAAATCTCTTTCTGAAAATCCTTTGGGTCAACCATGTATGCATCCGACCAGGACATCGATTCAACCAGTGCATTGTACATGGTTTCATCATGGGCAAACGTCACATAGTCGATGGGCCGGTAATCGACATTATGAATCTGCTGGAGTTCCTTGAAAATTTCATGATTTCGGGATGCGATATCGGATAACTCAGGCAGTGAGAAGTTCGGTCTGCCCCCTGCAATGTTCCGCCATGAGGCACCACGGCCAAAGTTGGAAAGCACAGGTTCCATCCCGGCTTCACTGAGGTACCTGAACAGGGCGCTGCCGGCGATACCACCGCCGGCGATGAAGCTTTTCACACGGATCTTCTGCGGACTGTTTCCATTCACCGTCGTGATGACCCGTTCATGCACATTCCTGGGATACAATTCGCCCATGGCAACCTGGTTCGACAGAGGTCCGCGGGGCGCCGGTTCCCCGACGATCGAAATGCCCGATCCTGCCAGCCTTTGCTTCAGGCGTTTGATGCAGCGTTTTCCGCGACAGGCGCCCATACCCAGGCGGGTTGTGTGTTTCACCTCATCCACAGAAATGAATTTCCTGTCCCCGATCGTCTCCAGGATCTCATCCAGGGTTACATCGTCGCAATGACAAACATAGGTCGGGGTCTTGTCTTCGTACTGGTGTGGTTTTAATGACACAGGCTGGGGCCAATTGTCTTTTCCTATGAATCCCCTCACATTGGCCAGGGCCTCTCCATGAACATCCAGGGACTTCACCCTGGCAATGTTCGTTTTATTTGGCTTCTTCAGTATCTTTTCAACCGTGCCTTCTCCCAGCTTCTTTCCGAAATTATCAACGAGATAGCAGGCCGAGCCTTCTTTTACTTCATATTCGATGGGCATGAAGAGCCAGTCTTTTTTCAGGTTATAACCAAAGATGGCCAGGCCGGGGCATTGATACACACAATCCATGCAACCTGTGCACTTATCGAAATCAATCAGGGGAACTGTGCTGGTCGAGGATTTGGTGATGGCCCCGTTGGGACATGCAAAAGCACAGGGATTGCATGCAAATCCGTAAAGGCAATCGATCAGGACAAATCCTTTTTCCTGCATCCGGGCGGGTTGAGGCATTGCAGGTCCTTCAATGATCTTCACCGGGTGCTGCTGTGAATCGATGTATTCTTTTGAGACTTCAAGGTATTCGTCATAACTGAACTTCTCACCCATCTCCTGGAGGATTTCAAAAGCAACCTGTTTCCCGCGGACCACGGCGCTTGTGCCTTCCCCGATGCGGATGGAATCGCCGGCACCAAAGCATTTCCTGCCAAAGACTTCAAACCCTTTGATCAACAATTGGTCATCGGAAACGAGACCCGTACAAATATTGATGGCATCAATCCCGTCAATGATCTTTTCTGTTCCGGGAATCGCCTTGAAATCCCTGCAATCTGCAACGACGGCACCGATGATCCCGTCGTGATGCTCATTAGGTAGCGCTTTCAAAAGAATTTTGGATGTCATCACGGGAATGCCCAGCCTGCGCACACGGTTCGCCTGCACCGGGAAGCCGCCTTCGAATGGCTGTGCTTCGATGATGGCTTTCACACTGGCGCCGGCCTGCATGAGCTGGTATGAAGTGAGGTAACCGATGTTACCTGCACCAACTGTCAGGATGTTTTTCCCCAGCAAAGTCAGTTCGTTGTTCATCATCTTCTGGACAACTGCAGCGGTATAAACGCCCGGCAGGTCGTCATTTTCAAAGGTCGGCATGAACGGGACCGCACCGGTTGCCACGATCATGTATTCGGCATCCACAAAACAGATCTCGTTCGTACGGATGTTCTTAATGGCAATCCTGCCACCCTCAAGGATATCCCAGACCGTTGAATTCAGGAAGATCCCCGAAGGATCATCTCCGGCCAATGTTTTTGCAATATCGAAACCACGCATCCCGCCGAATTTCTGTTCCTTTTCAAAAAAGAAAAACTGGTGCGTCTGCATGAGGAACTGGCCGCCGATCTTATCGTTGTTATCGATGACAATGTTCGGGATATGATTTTTGTTAAGCTGTTCACGTGCTGCCAATCCTGCAGGACCGGCCCCGATGATGGCAACGCTGGTCTTGTAGACATTGATGGGCGTATCTTTCTGAATACTGATTTTGTATGGCGAATAATCATGCGGTATCTCCTTCACTTCCTTAACATCGTCCACCGTTGTAATGCAGATCCGTTTGATCTGGCCGTCGACCAGCATTTCGCAGGCACCGCATTTCCCGATGCCGCATTCAAGACTTCGTTCGCGATTTTTAAGACTGTGGCTGTGGACAGGATGTCCAGCCTGGTGCAGGGCAGCGGCAATGGTAAATCCTTTTTCTCCAACAACTTCTTCTCCCTCAAAGAGGAAGGTGATTTTTTCGGTCTCTTTAATATCGATGATCGGGTGAGTCGTGATTTTGAACATAGCAGGTTGATTTAGTGGTGCAAAATTATGGATTTTAAAAATGCCGGGGAAAAAGGAGAGGTCTTTTTTTCAAGGATATGAACAATAATTTCTTTTCAACAGCCTAAGTTCTAATTGTTGTTGATTTCGGGCTGCTGAACAAATGATTTCAATTATCTTTGTATCCCCGAACTGAGGAGATGCAAAAAATTTTACCACTGATATTGATCGTTCTGATGCCATTGCTCATGTTTGGCCAGGCAAAATCCGGGGACAAGAAGGTTCACGAGAAAGAACGCTTCATCCTTGAAGGCTCAGTCGGAGTTTCGGTTCCAATCGGATCCTATTCAACAAATGACCGGTTTAATAAAAAATCAGGATTTGCTCAAACCGGTTCGCTGTTCCAGGTCACTATTGACTGGATGGACAAGAAGGATTTCGGAATGGCCCTTCAGTATTCGTATCAGTACAATCCCATTCAATCGTCTTCAGTCCATGATACATTACCCGGAAGAACATATCCGCTGGGTTCCGGGGGCTGGTCGAATCATTACCTTATGATCGGCCCGGTGTATTACAAGGAGATCAAAAAATTCGTGATTGATGCGAAGGTGATGGGCGGACTGGTGTTTGCCTTTAGCCCGCTCTTTAATTATACAAGCCCTGATAGCCTTCATACGAAGGTAACGAGCTATGGCAGCGGTTTTGCTTATGAAGCAGCAGCCGGTGTTGGGTACAGAGTATCTTCAAACTTGCAGATCAAGTTCGATGTCAGCATTCTTGGTGCCATTCCTACATTACACAAGCAGTATGGCGGAGAGTACCTGGGAACAGTGGATTACAGGAATCCACAAACCGGAGCCATAGAATATATCAGCATCTATGCTCCTGCCGTTGTGCTTGATCTGAAAAATTATATTTCGACATTCAATGCGTCATTCGGGATCATCATTAAACTTTAGGTAAAAGAACGACCATCATCTTAACCACAAGTTAAACCATTCATATCAAGGATTATGTTCAAAAAGATCTTGTTAACCCTTTTCCTTTTCCCTTTGGTTACATTTCCCGCTTATTCCCAGTTCAGTATCCAGGATTCGGTGATCTCTGCATCGCTGGTGTATGCGACATACTCAGTTCAGTTTCCTGGCGGAGACCTGTCAAAACTGTTCGGGACCAATTCATCCATCGGCGGGGGCTTCATGTTCAAGACCAGGAAGAACTGGCTATTTGGCGTTGAAGGAAACTATATTTTCGGAGGTACAGTAAAAAACCAGGATTCAATTCTTGCAAAGATCTCGACACCTGATGGATATGTGATCGATGCCAACGGGTATTACGCAGACATTCTTTTTTCGGAACGGGGATTTAGTGTCCTGGGCAAATTCGGCAAGCTGTTTCCGGTGTTTTCGCCCAATCCGAATTCGGGTATCGCTGTGATTGTTGGCGGAGGATTTCTTGAAGATAAGATCCGCATTCATAACCCGGCCAACACGGCCCCACAGGTTTTCGGAGATTACCGCAAGGGTTATGACCGGCTGAACTCGGGAGCTGCCGTTACCGGGGCGATTGGTTATCTTTTTATGAGCAATACCCGCCTGCTCAATATGTACCTGGGTTTTGAGTTCACCCAAACCTGGACGAATTTCCTGAGGGACAGGAATTTTGATACAGGATTGAAAGACAATTCCAAACTCTCGACACAGTTCTATGGAATAAAATTCATGTGGATTATTCCGTTCTACAAGCGAACACCGAAGGAATACTACCTGTACTAGCCGGAAACCCGCGAGATGTCGCTGATCTATTCCATATTCATTCATCTTTACACGCTTTCTGCCAGGATTGCAGCCTGGTTCAACCCCAAGGCAAAGATGTGGGTTGACGGTCGGAAGGATTTGTTCCTGGGGCTTGAGGATGCATTGAAGAAGGACAAAAATGAGAGAAAGATTGCCTGGTTTCATTGCGCTTCACTTGGGGAATTTGAACAGGGACGACCGGTGCTTGAAGCCTTCCATAAGAAATATCCCGGTCACAGGATCCTGCTGACTTTTTTCTCCCCGTCCGGGTATGAGATCCGCTACAAATACGATCAGGCAGATTGGGTTTTTTATCTTCCGGCTGATACGAAAACAAATGCCAGGAAGTTCCTCGACCTGGTTCAGCCTGACCTGGTCTTCTTTATCAAGTATGAATATTGGTTCCATTACCTGGAAGAACTGTCCGGACGAAACATCCCGGTCTACATCGTCTCTGCAATCTTTCGCCCAAAACAACATTTTTTCCGCTGGTATGGCGGATGGTTCAGGAAGCAATTAAAAAAGATCACCTGGTTTTTTCTGCAGGATGAAGAATCAGAAAATTTGTTACGATCGATCGGTATCGAACAGGGCTCGGTTTCCGGAGACACCCGGTTTGACCGGGTTTTTGCTATAGCAGGACAGGCACAAGAATTCCCGGTGATCCGGCAGTTCAGTCAAGATTCCAAGGTTATCCTTGCCGGCAGTACATGGCCGGAAGATGAGAACATTCTTCTTCCGCTGCAGCAGGAAGCAGGAAAAAAACCCAGGCTCATTATTGCACCTCATGAAGTAGACCGGTCGAGAATCGATAAGCTGATCAGCACCCTGAGCGGGAATGTGATCCGGTATTCGGAAATTGACGGAAAGGATATTTCCGGCTGCGACATTCTTGTGATTGATTCCATCGGCATCCTTGCTCATCTTTATCAATATGCAACGGTTGCTTATATCGGCGGTGGTTTTGGATCAGGCATTCACAACATTCTCGAAGCTGCAGCATTTGGTGTGCCGGTGATCTTCGGACCGGAGTATTCAAAATTCCGGGAAGCCCGCGAACTGATTAGTCTTGGCGGTGCTGTCAGCATCAGCAACAGGCTTGAATTCGAAGCTGCTTTACACCGGTTTCTCATTGATCCGGAGCATTGCAAAGAATGTTCACAGATCTGCAAAAATTATATCAATACAAAAAAGGGCGCTACCCAGAGGATCCTGGAACGGTTGCAGAAATCAGTGTAGAAACTTCCTGGTCTTTTTTGTTAATTATTCCTTCTCAGGAATTCCACCAGGTATTTATTAAACACCGGGGCGTCTGTTTCCATGGGAGAATGGTGAGCACCGGGAATGACTTTCAGGTCGATGGATGGATAGGCATTGATGAATGGCTTTGCGGTCATCAGCTGGATCGTGCGATCCTTCTTTCCCCAGATTACCAGGATGGGCAATTCGCTGAGGGAATCAGAGTGAAGGTGCTGGATTTCCTTTGCATTGGCAAAAACATTCAGGATGCATTCTGCCGAACCTTCGATCTGCAATGGCCGGAGATAACCCTGAACAACTGACGAATCGGGCACATAACCATACAATCCCTTCAGTGTCTTCCGCAACTTGTCGAAATCAATCACCCGCTTTTTTGTCATCGCCACGAGGATCTTGTTGGTTTCTTTCACCTGGGTCATCACCACAAACGAGCCTTTCATGTTTTTATTCCGCATGAAGACCATTCCATCCACAATGGTGAGTGATTTAATCCTTCCCGGGTTCAGCAGCGACATCGCTTCGGCTGTGCCTCCGCCCATCGAATGACCGACAATGTTCCATTTCGAAGTATCGTTGCCATCAATGGCAGAAATAAATTCCCATAACAAACGGGCCCGGTTGCTTTGCGACTGGTTGATCCGGAGATTCCTGTCGCTGAAACCCGCACCCGGAAGATCTACCGCAATCACTTCGTATCCTTCCCTGACGAGTGGATCAATGTTTTCCCTCCAGCAAAAGGTGGATCCGATAAAGCCATGAATGAGGAGAACCTTACCTTTGTGAACCGTAGAATTTGCATTCCAGGTACGATAGTGGAACATCACTGAATCAACAAAAATAAAATGGCTGTTGGTGAAAGGGGCCGATGCCGTTACCGCAACACTCTCCGGATTAATATTCTGGGCAAATCCATCGTTGAAAAAAATGAAAATGCAGCACACAACAACAAAGATCTTCTTCATACGCACAGTTCGCCTTTCAGGCCTCAAATGTATTTATTTTTCCCGTTAATTTTTGCTTTAAACATGCCTGGAATAATTTTTCAACTTATTTAGATTTAATTAATGTTAAATTTGTTGCCTTATATTGTCCGGATTATTAAGTTGAAATGAAGGTCAACAATTGAGGCGGATCAAATTGATTTTCGGATGAAACTGATACTATTGCATGCAATCTGACGTTTTGATAAAGAAATCTATTTAGAATGAATAAAAACAAATTACAGGTTTATCTTCCGCTTATTTTATCCGGAGTTTTGTTGATCGGTGTGATCCTGGGAATGAAACTTGGCCAGGGTGGCAATGGCTTGCGGATGCTGGGAATACAGAAAGAAGATAAGCTGAAGAATGTGATCAGCTACGTTGAAAAAAATTATGTTGATTCATTAACCAAAAGTGAGCTTGAGGAGAAAGCCATCACCGGAATGCTCCAGAGCCTCGATCCGCATTCTGTATTTCTTTCAGCCAGTGAATTTCATGAAGCGAATGATCCCCTGATGGGGAATTTTGAAGGAATTGGTGTCCAGTTTCGCATTGAAAAGGATACGATCGCAGTCATTAATACTGTTTCGGGTGGACCTTCGGAAAAGCTTGGCATCAAAGCAGGTGACCGCTTCGTAAAGATTGACGGGAAAAAGGTGACCGGCATCAAAATCACCAATAGTGATGTTCTGAAAAAACTGAAAGGGAAAAAAGGAACAATCGTGAATGTCTCCATCTATCGTAGGGGTATACATGGACTCATTGAATACGCCATCCGCCGTGATGTGATTCCAACGTATAGCCTCGATATTGGATATCTCGTGGAACCCGGGATTGGTTACATACGCCTGAATAATTTTTCAGTTACCACGCACCAGGAACTGGTGCAGTCGCTGGAGAAACTCAGGTCACAAGGGATGAAGAAACTCATCCTGGATCTTCGCGGCAACGGTGGTGGAAGCCTGCTTGCTGCAATTGACGTAGCGGATGAATTTCTCCCGAAAGGCAAACTGATCGTTTACACCAAGGGATTCAATCATCCGAAGGAGGTCGCATATGCCACATCAAATGGCTTATTTGAGACCGGCGAACTGATCGTAATGGTAGATGAAGGATCGGCATCTGCCAGTGAAATCGTGGCCGGTGCCATACAGGACAATGACCGCGGAACAATCCTCGGAAGGAGATCATTCGGGAAAGGGCTCGTTCAGGAACAATTGAGTTTCAAAGATGGCTCCGCGATCCGCCTGACCGTTGCACGTTATTATACACCTACCGGCCGGTGCATCCAGAAATCCTATAAAAACGGGACCGATGACTACAACAATGAATACTACCACCGGTTCCTGAGCGGTGAAGTCGAAAACCCCGACAGCATCCATTTTTCCGATTCTCTAAGGTTCAAGACGCCAAAAGGGAAAGTTGTTTACGGAGGCGGCGGCATTATGCCAGACATCTATGTTCCGATAGAAAAAGATTCGCTCCTGAAGTACTACAACAAGGTTGTGAACAAAGGATCGGTCTTCCAGTTTGCCTTTGATTACACGGATAAATACAGGAAAAAACTAGTTTATAAGACCTTTGCCGAATTCAACAAGTCATTCATGATTACGGATGATATCTATGGAGAATTTGTCAGATATGCTGAAAAGGATGGAGTCAGGCGCGAAGGGAAGAACCTGCAGCTTTCTGATTCCAGGATAAAAACACTGCTGAAGGCGTACATCGGGAGAAATATTCTCGATAATGCCGGGTTCTATCCGTTGCTTAACAGCGACGATCCTGCTTTCCTTAAGGCAGTAGCTGCATTAAGGAAGGGAAAATAGAAGTGACGGTTAATTGGTTTTCGTTAAAATCAAATAATTTGAAACTCTTTAAAATAACGAACAAGGATTAACGATTTTGGATTTTAGAAGAAACACTGAAAAGCTGATTCCAGAAACCTTCATAAATCATAAATCAGTGTTCCTTGTTCTTCAATCATTAAAAATACTTGAATCACTTGTCCCAGATATTTCCTTAACGCGTAAGTATTAACCTAAAATACCAAAACAATGACACACGAATTGCCAAAATTACCCTATGCTATGGATGCGCTTGATCCATACATCTCCCAGCGGACTCTCGAGTTCCATTATGGAAAGCATCACCAGGCCTATGTTACCAACCTGAACAAGCTGATCGTCGGGACTGAATTTGAAAATGCATCACTGGAGGATATCATCCGCAAAGCCAGCGGCGGGATCTTTAACAACGGTGCGCAGGTTTGGAACCATACTTTTTACTGGCAATGCATGAAGCCCAAAGGAGGCGGGGAACCTGTCGGTAAACTGCTCGATGCGATCAACAAGAATTTCGGTTCTTATGCGGAATTCAAGGAAAAGCTGGCCAATGCAGGTGCAACACTCTTTGGCTCCGGGTGGGCATGGCTTGTAAAAAAAGCTGACGGATCACTGGATATCACCCAGGAAAGCAATGCCGGGAATCCGTTAAAAAGCGGTCTTACCCCACTGCTGACCATTGATGTCTGGGAACATGCCTACTACCTGGACAAACAAAATGCACGTCCAACGTATATCCAGGACTTTTTCCAGGTTGTTGACTGGGATGCTGTTGCCGGTCGTTTATAAGACACCGGGAAAGCAAATTTCTATATTTTCGAACAAACGAAAATCCTGCATGACTTCAATAAAGTTCTTTGCAGGATTTTTTCTTTTTTATGTAAGAAAGGAAAGTTGTTATTGCTGGATTTCACCATCTTTAAAATAAACATTTTTGATGACGACCCAGTTTGAGCGATAGTTAATCCATTTTCCTTCCGGTTTGCCATTGACATATTCGCCTTCAAACCAGTTGCCGTACCGGTCGTATTCCTTCCATCTGCCGTCTTTCAGATCCTGCCTGTACCTGCCTTCAGAAAACAACTTTCCATTCTCAAACCAGCAGGAATAAGGGCCATCAATTTTCCCATTCACAAAAGAATATTCACTTTTTTTATTCCCGTCCGGATAGTGCGCAGTCCACTGCCCGTCCGGCTTTCCATTGACATAATTCCCTTCCTCCCGGCTGCCGTCCTGATCGTAGAGGATCCAGAACCCGGACCTGGTTCCAAGATCAAATTCACCTTCTGAAGCTTTTGTTTTGTTTTTAAACCAACCGATCCAGGCCCCATCTCTTTTGCCGTTGAAATATTTCCCTTCCCACCAGCCACCTAATGTATCATACTCTTTCCAGACACCAACCCTGAGATTGTTGTTACATTCCCCTTCCGCGCATTTAAGGCCATTCTGAAACCAGTCAATCCATGTGCCTTCCTTCATGTCATTTTCCCAGAAATGTTTCCCCTGCCTGGCGCCATCTGCGTACCAGCCAATCCACCTGCCTTCTTTTTTCCCATTGATGTAATTTCCTTCCCACCAGCCTCCTGTGGTATCATATTCCTTCCAGCGTCCTTCTCTCAATCCCTCGTAATACTGACCTTCCAAAGCAATCTTCCCATCATCAAACCATTCAAGCCAGGCACCATGCTTTTTATCATTCATCCAGTGGTGTTCACCTGTTTTCTTTTTATCCACTGACCAACCGATCCAGGTTCCTTCCCTGCTCCCATGAATATAGTTCCCTTCCCACCATCCCCCGATTGAATCATATTCTTTCCAAAGACCTTCTCTGTAGCCATTCTTCCGTTCCCCTTCGGAGATTGGATTCCCGTTTTCGTACCAATCAATCCATAATCCCTCCTTATTATTGTTGACCCAGGAATGTTCGCCCTTTTTCTTTCCGCTGGGATACCAGCCTGTTGATTTACCAGTAATATCGCCGTCAACATAATTTCTTTCCCACCAGCTGCCATCCTCATCGTAATCTTTCCATAAACCCACCCTCATGCCGTGTTCATATTCTCCTTCAGAAGATTTATTCCCGTTTTCATACCAGTAGGTCCAGGGGCCTTCCTTTTTACCATTTACCCACAAATGCTCACCTTTCATTTTACCGTTTGAATAATACCCGGTCCATGTTCCATCTGCTTTCCCCTTCACATAATTTCCTTCCCACCATCCCCCCAGCGAATCATAATCCTTCCAGTAACCGTCCTTTAACCCGTTCTTAAAGGTTCCGTCAAGGGAATTCTTACCATCTTCATACCATTCGATCCAGGGGCCGTTCCGTTTGCCGTTCACCCAATTGTGTTCTCCCATTTTCAGCTTGTTGGAAAAATAACCGGTCCACTTTCCATCTTTTTTTCCTTTGATATAATTCCCTTCCCACCAACCTCCTGTGGTATCATATTCCTTCCATGACCCTTCCCGTATCCCTTTCAGGTATTGTCCTTCGGATGACTTTTTTCCATCCAGGTAAAACTCGGTCAGGTTACCGGATCCGTCTTTCAAATCCCCCCAGTGCAATGGTCTTCCAAGTGAATCATTAGCGGCCAGAACATTCCAGATGGTGTCCTGGTGAAAATTTATCTTAACACAGATTACCCCATTGGGATAACAGAATACATTCAGGCTGTCTTTTTTCCCGTTTCTCATAAAGCCCTGCCAGCATGTTTTCCCGTTTGAGTAATTCATACTATAAGCCCCGTTCCTCTTCCCGTTCAGATAATTACACTGGGTTTCAATGATTCCGTTTTCATAAAACCATGTGACCAGCCCATCGTCATAAACCGCGGAATCCGCAGACTTTAATTTTCCCGTCATTTGTATTTTTCCCGACAGATAATAATCCTTCACCACCCCGACCGGTACCCCGTCAAGAAATGAAATCCTTCGGTAAAACCTGATGCTGTCAGGGTTTTGGGACTCCTTCCAGCTCCCATTAAACAGGATTGTCCATCTGCCTTCTTTACGGCCATTGGAATTTATTTTGTTCGGGGATTGCGGGATTTGTGCAAAACCACCTTTGAGAATGAGCAATACAAGAATGCAGAGAATACTTTTTACTTTCATGCGGGGAATGACCGGAAATCTTTATATAGTAAAAATCGCATAATATCTATGATGCGATCATATTTAAATCAAAAGTAAAAATAATTTGAATAGAATGCCTTTTAATCAGAGGTTTGTCCGAGGTTGTTCCGGACTAATTGGCTTTTAGCTCGGTTTTAAGTTTGAGAAAATTCCATCATATTTTTATCCTTGTTTTCCTGTTTTGGGGAGTTAATCCGTCACAAGGACAAGTCAACAACCTCAAAGGGAAAGTAAAATCATATCGTCAAACAGATTATGAAATAGCCAATAAATCGGGTGAACCCGAGAAGGGAAAAAAACTAATTGACGATTTTAATTATTACGACACTTTCATTTCCTTTGATGTTAATGGCAAACAAATTGAATTTTCTGGTTATAATTTGGATGGGAATATCAAGTCCGGAACATTTACAAAAACAGACCTCAATGGTACTATTATTGAGACTATCAACCTTATGTCAGACGGTAGTATTGATACGATGAAATACAGATTTGACAACATGGGAAATCGTATTGAATACAATCAGGCCGGGATTACTACATCCGAGGAGATCTTCCGGTTTGGACAAAAGGTTGAATCCATCAGATATGATGGTGAGGGAAAGATTTTGATCAGGACAATATATGATGTAAAAGGTAACAGGACTGAAATCAGATTCTACAACCCGGGTAATGGTTCGTTATTTTGTAAAACAAAATACAACTATGATAAAAAGGGGAATTGCGTTGAATCTTTTAAAAATGATGGACGATACCGAACCACTTACAAATACGACAAACACGGGAACGAAACTGAATCCATCATTCATGATGATGATGGTTCGACAAAAGTGTGTACGTCTATTTACACATTAGATTCTCACGGGAATTGGGTTAGACGAATTCAATCTTCAAACGGTCAACCAAATCTTTGGACTGAAAGAATTATTGAATATTATGAATAATTTTTGACCATAAACCCCGGAGATGATCAACTGCACCGGTTTCAGGGCGGCAGGCGACAAGACCAAACCGGTCCTCCGCTGAGCGGCATTTGTAATGCCGCTTGGAATATCGCAGAATTTAAAATCCAGGCTTGAAGAACTGATCCTTCTGGTCCTATTGCTCCAGTACCATCGACCCATCGACCTCCAGCGACATTCCCGGATTGAACGTGAGTGTTGCCCCGTCCTGCACGTTAATGCTCTTACACTTATTCCCCGTGGTATTGATCACCCGCTCCAGCTCGGTTTCACGTCGGTATCGTGTCGGTATCAAGACGGTTTTATACTGGACTTTCGATACCGCTAAACTTAATGGATTTGAGTTAATTGTTGAAAAAGGAATAGCATCAGCAATGTTAGGGCATAACAAAAACACAATAATTTTGAAACATGATAAAACCGTTGATTGACAACGAATTCACACATACATTTTTTCACGCCATAAATTTTAAACAGATATTTATGATCAAATATTTGGCTTAATTTTAGAGAGGTTTACTTCCGGTAAACCATAATAAAAATTAATGGTAATCCGTAATTGACAGGCATCATTTTTCTATATAGAATTGAAACCGGAATATTTAATACAATGTTAGGTTCTAACATTTCAACCTGATTCCATCCATTTTCAACTACTTTAATCACCATCTTAAACCATTTCAAATCATGAAACTCAGAATCATTTTTTTCTTTTTTGTATTTACTATTTCTTCAATTTTGGTCAAGGCCCAAGCTGGTTATAACGAATTCCCCACCTTACCTTATACTCCAAACAAATCAGTTTTGTTCGGGAAGGATATTGTGATTAATGATCAACCTGATCAGGATCAGAAGAAGGTTGCAATATGTTCTGCTTACAATGGACAGTTGTTTGCCGCTATTTATTACACTGGTTCTTTTAGTACCAAAGCAACTTTTTTAGAATCTGATGATAATGGTATGACGTGGAATAATTTAATAGATGATTCAATTCAATATCTTGTGATTACGAAATTATCGTTGACCACAACAGGGAATAATTTGACAAATCTTAGATTGTTGGTTGGAATGATTTGGACTGATACAACTAATAATCAAAGCGTAATATGGCTTACTCGTTATAAAGTGAATCCATTTCTTGGAAATGGGGGTGTTTTTCCAGACTTATGGAGAAGTACCGATTTTTCATTGGCAAGTGATATCTTAAGCCCGGCATCAGGATCTAATCCAACTAGTTTTGGAGTACTGTATTCAAAGGTTGGAGTTAAGGATTCTATTGTTTTTGAATCGTCAAGCAATGGATCGACGATTGATACCCATAGAGTTTTAGCAGTAACTACCAATCATTTCGGTAAAGTAGCTTTAAGTTATGCAAAATCATCGACCTATAATACAGGTCGCTATTTCGCGGTTTGGGAAGAGAAAGAAAATGTAACTTCAACTTTAGGACATATTTACACTTCTCATTCCGAACCTAATTTTAACAGTCCTTTTACAACTCCAGTTTGTCTGGATAGTTTAAGCCCGGCCACTATTGGCCTGTGTCGCAATCCAGCCATCGCATGTCAACAGGGGAATATGGATAACGATATTTCTGGCTTATCAGCTGTAGTGCTTTTTGAGAAGTATAGCCAGTCAGCAAATCGTTTTGACATCCAGGGATACTATAATAAAAATTCAGCACAAACCAATTCCTTTCAGCCATTCTCCATTACCAATTCCTTGCACAATAATCTTCAACCAGACATTACCTTTAACCCATTTGATTCTACATTTATTCTTACGTATTTTGATTCTACTGCGCAAAAACTTCCTTCTTTGACAAAGAATCTGAATCTGGTAAATCCCAATTCCTGGAATATTGTTACCGGGAATTATAATGATTTCTTAGAGCTTTCCTCCCCTTTTCCCAAACTAACAATTAATCCAAGTGAACATTCTGGTGCTAACGTTTGGATTGCAAAAAAACAATCAGGTGATGGTGTTGCTTTGTTTGATTCCTATTCTAGTACTTACACGGGAATATCACAATGTAATTCGAACGATTTTTTTAATCTTCGGGCTTATCCTAATCCATGTTCTAATAAGGTAACGATTGAATTTCAATCGAATCAACCTCAGAAAGTTAATATTTACCTTTTAAATCTTCTTGGACAAAAAATTAAATCATGGAAGAATCAGACTATTATAAAAGGAACCAATAAAATTACCCTTGACCTCATAAATGAACCTGCTGGAAGTTATATTTATTTAATCGAATCGGGTAATAAATCAACTTCAGGGAAACTTTTTATTACCAGATAACACCATTTTACAACATTTGATCCGCTGAGCGGCATTTTTAATGCCGCTTGGAATATTGCTGAATTTGAAATTCAGCAATGGATAACTGGTTAACGATGAACCTGGAAATTAATTCACAGAATTACAAATTCTGTTTTGTTCTAAGCATAACAAATCTATCCGCCGAAGAAGGATGCCGCTTGGCGGGATTCGTCTACAACTACTCCACAGTCACTGATTTGGCCAGATTTCTCGGCTGATCAACATTGCAGTTCCGCATCACTGCAATGTGATACGAAAGAAGCTGAAGCGGGATTGTTGCCACCAGCGGGTTAAGGAATTCTTCGGTCTCAGGCACTTCGATGCAATGATCCGCAAGGCCCTGAACGGTTGTATCCCCGGAGTTGATGATCGCAATGATCTTCCCTTTCCGTGCTTTTACCTCCTGGATGTTGCTGATGACTTTCTCATAGGTACCTTTCCGTGTGGCAATGACCACAACAGGCATATGTTCGTCGATTAGGGCGATCGGGCCGTGTTTCATTTCGGCGGCAGGATAGCCTTCTGCATGGATGTATGAGATCTCCTTTAATTTGAGCGCCCCTTCGAGGGCAACCGGGAAATTATATCCCCTGCCAAGGTAAAGCGAGTTCTTCACATCCTTATAGATGCCGGCAATCTTTTTGATCTGTTCGTTGTTAGCAAGCGTCTGTTCAACTTTCTCAGGAATCATATTCAGTTCCGACAGCATCTGGTGAAAACGTGATATCGGGATGGTTCCCTTCTTTTGAGCGATCTGCAGTGCAAGCAAAGTGAGCACAGCCACCTGGGCTGTAAAAGCCTTGGTTGAAGCCACACCAATCTCGGGTCCTGCATGCGTGTATACACCGGCATGCGTTGCCCGGGCAATTGATGAACCTACCACATTGCAGATCCCAAGGACCGTGGCCCCTTTTGATTTGGCCAGTTCAATGGCCGCAAGCGTATCGGCAGTTTCACCGGATTGTGAAATGGCAATCACAACATCTTCTTCTGAAAGCACGGGATTGCGGTAGCGGAACTCGGAAGAATATTCTACTTCGACCGGGATCCTTGCCAGTTCTTCGATCAGGTATTCGCCCACCAACCCGGCGTGCCAGGAGGTTCCGCAGGCTGTGATGATGATGCGGCGTGCATTCATCAGCTTTTGCTCATATTCGCGGATTCCCCCGAGGATCACCATTCCTTTGTCAATGTGAAGCCGGCCGCGCATACTGTCACGGATCGACCGCGGCTGTTCATAAATCTCCTTCAGCATGAAATGATCGAATCCCTCTTTTTCGAGGGCACTCAGGTTGATCTCCAGCTTTTCGATGTACGGTGTTTTCTGTTTATTGGTGATTGTTTTAATCTCCAGTTTCTTATCTTTATGAATGATGGCGATCTCCTCATCATTCATGTAAACTACATTCGTGGTATATTCTACGATGGGTGTTGCATCGGATGCAACAAAAAACTCATCCTTGCCAATGCCGATCACCATGGGGCTTCCCTTGCGGGCCGCGAGGATCAAATCAGGATTGTCTTTCGAAAGGATGACAATGGCATAGGCCCCGATCACCTGGTTCAAAGCAATTCTCAAGGCCTCCACGATGTCAACCTGTTCATTGGTCATGATATCCTCGATCAGGTGGATGAGGACTTCGGTGTCAGTCTCGCTAATGAATTTATATCCCCGGTTTATCAATTCGCTGCGGAGCGGGGCATAATTCTCTATGATCCCGTTATGAATGATTGCCAGGTTTTTATTTTGTGAATAATGAGGATGTGCGTTGATCTGGTTCGGTTCTCCATGTGTAGCCCAGCGTGTATGGGCCATTCCAAGGTGTCCGTGCATATCTTCAGACTTCACATGATTTTCGAGGTCGGAGACTTTTCCCTTACACTTAAAAATGGTTAATTTTTCATTCAGCAGGCAAATACCTGCACTGTCGTAACCACGGTATTCAAGCCGGTGCAAACCCTTGATAAGGATAGGGTAAGCTTCTCTGTTTCCGATATAAGCAATAATTCCACACATATTCCAGGAGAATTTAGAGGATAAAATTAGCAAAAATCAATGGAAGTTTCAAGGACTTTTCACGAGGTGCTGAAAACCAGCAATCTGCTATGCCCGGAACATCTTACTTCGATTTTGTATAGATCATTTGAAACTGAAGCCGGTCTGACGATATTGCAGGCAATACAGGATTGGTGCCATTCAGAACGATACGGTTCACATTCAGTAAGCTCTTGATCGGGTTGTTGACCATCACATACAGGTTGCAGTTCTTTTGCTTCCCGGAAAGAATTGCCTGAACATACCTCGTTATCCTGAAGGAATACGTTCGCGCAGTAGTGTTGTAGACGCCTCCGAAATATTCAGCACCTTCATTTTCATCAATCAGGTAGCTGGTATACCCGGTACTGTCTTCCTTCATCAGCGTAAGACTGACCGGCGGAGCCAGTGTGGTATCAGTAGTGATGTTTTTAAGTATGAGGAGGGCATTATTAACAGCCAGTGGTCCGGATTTACCAAAATTTGTAAGAAAAGGCATCCTGATTTTTATCTTAACACCTGAAAGTCCCTGTAAAAACAACTGTTGTCTGCCAAGGGTTGTGTCATGATTAAGCACCTGCCGCTTAAAATCGGGATTTGCATCGAGGTAATTGTTGTGCTCGATATGCGTGAACCGTGCGCTGGAAGAACCAATAATCATGTCATAATGCAGGGAATCCCCGACATCATCATTATGATAATAGACAACCAGCCTGGATTCATTTGCGAGCGGATCGAACGAGATCAAAGCTCCGTCGCTGTTCAATCTTGAGCTTTCAATGTATAAGCCCCGCATGTATTCCGTAAAACTGGTTTCATCGCTGAGGGCACCGGATGGAGCGGAGATAATTTTATTCCCGAAATAGTTGGTGTACCGGTTCAGGTTGATCCTCAGGTGTGGTGCTGTTTTTATGCCGTATATGGTTACAGAATCACTGATCTTTGGGATAAAGGTTTTATTAGCAAGCAATGTCGGGTAATACCCGCGACTCTGGCCAGAGTAGTAGCTCAGCGTCGGATCCAGCGGCTGGCTTATCTCATACACCTTGACGGTTTGTAATGATTTGGCATTGCCGTAAACACTGGCATACTGAAGCATCAATACAACAGAATCCATCACCGGGTTTACACCAAAGCTGAAAGAAGTTGTATAGGGCGTAAACTGGGTGTAAAAGCTGGCTGTGGTTTCACCGTATACCGGGTCCATGATTGAACCCAGGGCAAAAGTTGCAGTTTTATCTGTCCTTATCGAATCCTGAAGCATGGAATAAGCAATGATTGAAGTTGAATCATTGTTCTTGATGTTTAATGTATCTGTCGCGGGTAAAAGGTCCAGACCAACCTGGTAGGGATCTTTCTTACAGGAGGAGACAAAAACAAAAAGCAGGAATAAAATGATAAGATGCAGTGAAAGGCGAAAAAGTCTCGATTTCAAGGCGGAAATTTTAGGGGATTACGTTTTTATACGACTTCGACAGACTGGTTGATGAGGATCTCGTCGTAAAACTCGGAATAGGCATCAATGTAGGTCTCCATAGGGTGATAACCCAGTACAGGTTTATCAACTTCATCGAGATATTTAACCAACTCACGATTGATATTTGGTGATCCATAGATAACTCCATCAGAAAAGTCAATGGCCGCTTTCATCATATTAACGTAATTCGGCGTCTTATAGTGTTTGAGGTCTTTCGGAGTAATTCCATCCAGTTTGACTTTATTCAGGAAGGTCTTGCTCATCATTTCTGTAAAGCTGTCTTCGTAAATAGAAATGATCACCTTGGTATCCGAGAAGAGCGGGTTATCCTTGTAAGCTCTTTTAATGTACAGAGGAACCAGGCTTGTCACCCATCCATGGCAATGAACGATATCCGGGCCCCATCCTAATTTTTTAACAGTTTCCAGGACGCCTCTTGAATAAAAGATGGCGCGTTCATCATTGTCTTTATAAAAATTATTGTTTTTATCCGTCAAGGTATATTTCCTCTGAAAATAATCTTCATTGTCGATGAAATAGATCTGCATCCGGGCTTGCTGGATGCTGGCGACTTTGATGATCAGCGGGTGGTCGGTGTCGTCGATGATGAGGTTCATTCCCGAAAGCCTGATAACCTCATGCAACTGGTTCCTTCTTTCGTTGATGTTGCCGTACCTCGGCATAAAAGTGCGGATTTCTTTCCCCCTCTCCTGAATTCCCTGAGGCAAATGACGCCCAATCAACCCCATTTCACTTTCGACAAGGTAAGGTGTGATCTCCTGGGTGACGAATAAAACCTTTGCTTTTTCCATAAATCTCTCTCCTGTTTCCGTATTTCTAACTCGAGTGCAAAGATACTAAAAAAAATCGAACACTTATCCAAGCCTTTTCCCGAATATATTAGTTTTTCTCATTTCAAACGCAAAAAAAGTTTACGGTTTCGTATTACTTTTCCCTCTTCCGGCCGATTAAGCACATTGTTTCACTAGAAAAGGAGGTTTATGCGTGATGCCGTTCTAAAAAAAAGAAAGTATGGTCACTTGTGATCAATTCTTTCGGTAGTTTCAGTTATTGCTTCCAGAATTTAATAATTGCCCGTTATCGCCGGCGGGGTAAACCGGCGGATAAATTAAAATCCTAATTATGAATACCTATGAAAAATTGTTTTCACCTATTGTGTCTTTCATTATTACTGCTTTTCTCTTCACTGAATTTGAAGGCTTCAACACCATCACCTGCTTCATTCCTTGGTCTTTCAATCGCATTTTCAACACACGCTTACTGGGCCGGACCGGATTTGGGATGCCAGCCCAGGGAGAGAGGGTGGTGCCTGCACATTTCTATTGATTCGAAAGCGCCACCAACCAATGGGGTAATCTGCGGGGAAATAACAAACCTTGCCACAACCGGGCTGATGCTGTCATTCAACAAAAGGACCGGTATCACACCCGAAACTTTTGCCGCCTTTTTCAGGGATGGGAAATTCAAACTTGAAGGAGAAGGCACGATGTCGGAGGAGATTGCAAAAAAGCTGGGATTGGGGCCGGTTTATGCAGTACCCGAAGGGATCTACAGCTATAAAGAGGAAGGAGATGTAGTTACGATCATGTTCAGAAAGTAGTCTCCATTGCCGGGATGAAAATGAAAAATGTAAAAGCAAACCACGAAGCGGCAAAGATGTTACTTGCGACAGGGGCTATTGTCATTAGCATCTTTGCATCTTCGGGGTTAAAAATCAACTAAACACTTAATCTTATCGGTATGAAAAAAATTCTCTTTTTGTTCGTTATGGTTCTTTTCCTGACCATCGGATGCAAACAAATCGTCATCTGGAAATATGGTATCAGGTCACCCAAAACCGAAACTCCTGAAAGTATCATCGCTTTTGCAAAGAAGCAGGGACAGAGCCCGGAAAATATTTATATGTTCAGGGATTCTGCCGGCTATTTCAGATTCATGAAAGACAGCATTTACAAACGAGCCTGCTTCAGTGCGATCGTATTCAATGATAAAGGCTTCCTGGTGAATTACAAGGATTCAGCCAGCTGCCAGTGGTCGGCTGCAGGATATATTGCAAAACTGAAGAAAGATACAACTTACAGAACGGATGAAAGCCGGATGATCTCTTCCGTAATTCCGTCGCTGATGCCGGTTACCGGTTGTGCTTCTCCGGATCTCCAGGGACAAGGCTTTGATTACACGATCATCTTCACGTGGGCAAAATACATCGGCAAACTGAATGACCGTTTATTCCGTATCAATGAAATCGCAAAAAACAATCCCCGCGCCAGGCTCAGGGTCATTTCGCTGAATGTTGATATGCAGCAATCCTGGTGCCTGCGTGAGGACCAAAAAACAAAGCTGAATTAAGGATGATCCAAATGAGCACTAATAGCGGGACTGGTTGGAGGGACATGGCTGGAAATATTGGTTACTTCTGGTTTTATCTGGATTGACAGGGTTGAATTCGCCGGCCCGGGGCCAGGGTCATGGAAATGTCCTGATTCCCCGGGCCCTGGATTCCTTAGGAATTCATGAGAACCTGGCCAGGGCTCGAATCTTGCAGGACCTGGATTATTATGTTGCCCTCAGCGCATCACAGTTCATTCACCAGGATCATGATAAAAGCAACAACCAGGTGGTTTTTCAGCACACGCTGAAGTACCGTTTTTCACTCACCACCGACAGCTCCTTCCAGTTTTCGAACACCCTGTTCCAGGATCTTGGATTCCAGTTTTTCTTTGACAGCATCACACAGGCTCATCCGGATGAAACCACAATTTCAACGCGACTTTCATTAAACCTGTGGAAGAAGCTGAAGATTGCTTTCAGCTCTGACATCACCTCGCAGCTGCTCAACGGATTTGAATATATTACTGATCTGCAAGGAAAGGCTGTCAGGGTTATGAGTTCATCCTTCATGACTCCACTGGCGGTCACCTGGTCCATCGGGCTTAGCCATTCATGGCCGCGGTTTGGTGATCTGAGCCTGGGTGTCTCCAGCGCCCGGTTCACCTACCTGCGCGATGCAGGCATCTTCGACAGGCTGAATGCCGATGAGCTTTATGGCATCCCGAAAGGGAAAAACAAGCGGATTGATTTCGGATTAAGCATGCGCCTGCTGATTGATAAGGATCTTTTCAAAAATGCACACTGGAACTTTGATCTGCTCGTGTTCAAAGATTTTATTTCACCCGCAGATCTTTCACTGAAAAACAATTTTTGCATAAACCTGACCAAATTCATCAAAACAAGTCTTCAGACGAAGATCTTATTTGAGAAAAAGATCAGCAACAGCGTCCGGATTGAGAACCATCTCACGATCGGAATCTCCTTTCATCTTTGAGAAAAGCACAAGACTGCAACCGGGTCAAAACGTCTTGTGTATTTCAGCTTGTTTTTTAACTTTGTGAAAAAATCCGGGTTTCTAACAGTTCATGCTTTGAGAATTCGATTCCTTCTTCTTCTCCTTCTTTATGCTCCTGCATTTTTATTTTCACAGGTCGTTTACCAGGATTTGGGGAATACAAACATTTATGAATTCCTGGATGAACTTGCAACACTTAATATCATCAGCATTCATAGCGACATAAAACCCTATTCAAGGGTTTATATTGCGGGAAAGTTAAAGGAAGCCCTGTCAAAGCAGGATCATCTGAATAAACGGCAGAAGAAAGAACTTGCATTTTACCTGAAGGATTACAACCTGGAACTTCAACACGATCTCGGCTATTTCAAAACCGGCAAAGGATTGTTCAATAAAACCGATAACTTCGGCATTCCCCTGAATCCGCTTGCGTTTTTGTATAAAGATTCCATTTTCTCTTTTTCCATCCGGCCCATCCTGGGAATAAAATACATCGCCAATTCAAACGGAACGGCCTATCATACGTGGAATGGAGTAGAGATGTTCGGAACCGTGGGGAAGCATTTTGGGATCTATGCCAACATCCGCGACAACCATGAAAACCAGGTTATGGTTACACCTGGATATTTCACGCAGGATGAAGGGGCCGTCTGGAAACGCTCGGGTGCCGGAGGAGACTACAGCGAGATGCGCGGGGGCGTGACCTTTGCCTGGAACTGGGGGTCCGTTGCGCTGACCAAAGATCATTTTGAATGGGGCGGGAATTATCACGGATCGAACATCCTTTCGGGAAGGACGCCATCGTTCCCCTATTTTGAGCTCCGGATGGCCCCGGTCAAATGGTTTAATTTTAACTATGTCACTTGCTGGATCAATTCTCTTGTGACCGATTCCAGCCAGGCTTATTACTTCCCGGGCGGGATCAGGAACATCAACTTCAGCAAATTCCTTTCTGCGGCAATGGTTACTTTTACGCCATGGAAGCAGCTCGATATTTCGGCAGGGAGTTCTGTTGTTTCCTGCTCCAAATACTACAACCCGGCTTTCTTAAGTCCTTTCCTGTTTTTCGTCAACTTCAATTATTCGGGTGATTCCATTCAGAAAAAATATTATGGCCGGAACTCGCAACTTTTCCTGTCGGTAAGTTCACGCCAGATCAGGCATCTGCATCTTTATGCTTCGCTGTTCATCGATGATCTAAGCTCCGGAAATAATTCAGCAGGCTATACCGGCACCAGCCTGAGCGGAAAAGCAGGTTGCAGGATCAGTGATTTCCCGGTTCAGAATTTTTCATTTACAGGAGAGTATACCCGGTCAACTCCAAATGCTTACCTTTGCAATGTCGCAACATTAACTTACGCGTCAAACGAGTATAATCTCGGACACTACCTGAAGGATAATTCCCAGGAACTATACCTGGCAGTTGGCTTCAAACCAGTCCGGGGGCTACACATCAGCGTGGATTATGTTTTTGCCCAGCATGGAGATGACCAGGTGAATAAGACACTGGGAAAGATCCTGTGGGAAAACCAGGCGCTGAGTGCAGGGATTAATTATGAATTCATTAACAATGCTTATGTTTTTGTGCAATACCAATACAGTAAAACCACGGGGGATGTAGCTTTTACACCACCGATCTTCCTGGGGAATACAAACAGCGTGGTGACAGGGATTAATATTGGATTTTAACAGAATAAACTAATCACAATTAATAAATCTAATCAACAGAGCAACTATGAAAAAAAACTTCCTGGTCCTTGGATTGACAATGATCATTCTTTCAGGACTAACTTTTCAATCTTCAGCCTGCACCAACTTTATCTTTTCAAAAGGTGCGACGGTTGACGGATCGGTGATGATCACTTATTCGGCCGATTCACATACATTATATGGCGAGTTGTATTACAAACCTGCCAAGGATTATCCCGCCGGTGCAATGGTTGACGTTTATGAATGGGATACCGGCAAAAAGCTGGGAAAGATTCCGCAGGTAAGACATACCTATTCGGTGGTTGGAAATATGAACGAGCACCAGGTGGCCCTTGGAGAAACCACGTATGGCGGAAGAGATGAACTGCAGCACCAGAAAGATGCCATCGTCGATTATGGCAGCATGATGTATATGGCGATGCAACGGGCAAAAACGGCACGCGAAGCCATTAAGGTGATGGGAGAAATGGTTGCCGCTTATGGTTATGCAAGTGAAGGCGAATCGATCTCGGTTTCTGATCCCAACGAAGCATGGATCTTTGAGATCATTGGTAAAGGTGATGGAGAAAAAGGAGCAGTATGGGTTGCCCGCAGGATTCCCGACGGATACGTTTGCGGACACGCCAACCAGGCACGCATTACCCAGTTCCCTTTGAACGATCCTGAAAATTGCCTCTACTCACCGGATGTGATCTCTTTTGCACGTGCAAAAAAATATTTTGACGGAAAAGATGAAGAGTTCAGCTTCTCCGATACTTATGCACCGCTGACATTCAGTGGTGCCAGGGCTTGCGAAGCCAGGGTTTATGCCATGTTCAACCGCGTGAATGCAAACATGGGCCAGTATGAGGCCTACGCCATGGGAAACATCAAAAGAGGAAAATGGAATTATGCAACCAACCGCATGCCGCTCTGGATCAAGCCGGATAAGAAATTATCGGTGCATGACGTGATGGAACTGATGCGTGATCATTATGAAGGAACGAAGATGGATATGACCAAGGATATTGGTGCAGGTCCGTTTACCTGTCCTTACCGCTGGCGCCCGATGACCTGGAAAGTCGACAGTGTGGATTATGTTCATGAAAGAGCAACTTCAACACAGCAGACCGGTTTCGTTTTCGTTGCACAGTCGAGATCGCAATACCCGGATCCGATCGGCGGGATCTTCTGGTTTGGCGTTGATGATACGTATACCACTGTTTTCAGCCCGATGTATTGCGGAATCACAAAGGTTCCCCATTCATTTGCTGAAGGGAACGGATCAATCCTGAAGTATTCTGCAACCTCCGCCTGGTGGACATTCAATTTCGTTGCCAATTGGGCATACACACGTTACAGTTACATGATCAAGGACATCCAGAAAGTACAGCGCGAACTCGAATTGAAATACACGGATGAAACCGTGAACAAAATTGATAAGGAAGCACTTGCTTTGTACAAGACTGACAAAACCAAAGCCCGGGCCTATCTTACAAATTACTCTGTAAAGACCGGTGATGGCACTGTTGCACGCTGGAAAACACTTGGCGAATACCTGCTTGTAAAATACATCGATGGCAACATCAAGAAAGAAAAGGACGGGAAGTTCGAAGACAACGGAACCGGGCAGGCAGTCATGCCTTCACAACCCGGTTATCCTGACTGGTGGCTGAAAGAGATCGTTCGCGAACACGGCGATGTGATCAAAGAGATAAAATAGGTTTTCCTTCTTTCTTTTATAAATGAGGGATGACATCCGGTACGGTGTTGTCCCTTTTTTTTGTGTCTGCTGACAACGATTGACGTCTCAACTGTTATCTGTTAGTTGTTATTTATTCACTGTTCACTGTTCACCTCCAACATTGTCCTCAGGCCGGACGGGCCTCGTCACCACACCGTGGCTGCGCCCAGCGCTAAGATTGCACCATTCTCCCATAACTTCATTCATTGACCCGCGCTGGTCAAGGCCCCTTATGTGGTGACTGGTATTTTTTTTTTGCACATTGCAGTTTACAGTTCGGACTTTTCATTTGCGCCTGGCTCTTAACGTGATCTTCGCCAAGTGGGTGCCCCACCGAATAACCCTATGGCAGAAGAATATCCGAAATGCGAGATCCGAGATCTGAGAATATCTCTTATCATCTGCCTGTTGCACAATTCACCACTTTTATATATATTGCAGTATCATTTCAAATCCAGCTATACGATGATCAACAAAGACAATATTCTTACAGAAGGCTATAGCGGCAGGATTGGCAACCTGATCTTCCGCCGCTGGGGAAAGAAGACCGTGATCTCCATGGTTCCGGATTACAGCCACCGGAAGTGGAGCAAGGCCCAGAAAGAAAACCGCAAGCGGTTCCGTAATGCCATGGCCTATTCCCGCAAGACACTTGCTGACCCTGAGATGCGTAAGTATTACAGGAAACGTGCAAAGGGAATGCAGACAGTCTGGAATGTTGCCGTTGCTGATTATATGAAGAAACCGGAGATCAGGAAAGTTGATCTGTCAGGATACAGGGGAAGAAAAGGCGATACAATCCGCATCAATGCGCATGATAATTATCGTGTTGCTGCTGTAATTGTGACTATACTCAATGCTCAAGGATTTGAAGTAGAGAGTGGGGTTGCTGTTGAGATGCTAAGCCAGGGCTGTTGGATCTACAAAGTGATGGCACCGGTTCCCGGCTGGGAAAAAGGAAGGATCGTTGTCCGGGTTACCGATTCGCCCGGGAACACCGTAAAATCAGAACAGGCGGTGAAGGCATCCATGCCGTCCGGCTAAGCCAAATTATTTTCACAGCTATATACTTATCAAACATACACCCCAGGGCCGATCTGGCCCGGGGGCTGCTATTTCGCATTCCGAACAAAACCCTCTGTTTTCGTGTTGCCCATCACAAATGAGTAAGTAAAACATTGCTTCCGGGGTGGTAATTGACAAAGTAAATCCAGAATAAAAGGTGATCGAATCTCAAACAAGGCTAATTTAAACTGTGGTCGTAGCAAAGGCGCAGAACGGGCGCAGCGACAATAAGGTTAAAGTATAGATTGAGTACGTATAGATCGTGATACGTAACAATTTGATTTAAGAACAAGGATTAAAGATTTAAGAAGTTAGAACAAGGATTAACAATTTAAGAAGGGTTGTAGATTAGGGAATGGATTGATACTTCAAAAATCGAAGATCGTTGATCCCTATTTGACGGCAGGCAGGAATATTCGAGTATTCATTTTATGTCCTCAGGCCGGACGGGCCACGTCATTTTTTGTGACGCGAAACATATCTCGTTTTTCACGGAACTCAGATTTCGAATCTGTCTTGTGCCGTCAGGCACATAATATGGGCAGAAAATCGTGCGGGAAAATATATTCCGTCCCGTACGGGACGGAATTGGCCGGGTGTTCATCGATTTGCTACCCATATTAAATCCCTACAAGATCAAGAAAGAAAATGAGAAGAATGACGAATATGCGAATGACGAATGTAATTATCGAATGTCGGATGTGGAATTGATTTCAGAACAAGGATTAACGATTTAAGAAGGGTTGGAGATCAGGGGATGGAAGGAAACTTTCAGAGAACCAACTTTACTGAATTATATGCCATCTCATTAAGCTCCATGTTGAATCAAAGGAATTGGTTTTAGCTGAAAACTTTATTAACCCAATATTCTTGGCAAAATAAAAATCATATTGCGAAGAATCATAGATAACTTCATTCGTCCTAGTATGAATTACATTAGTAAATTTTTTATAATTTAATATCATTGTATCAATTTTTTCAATTAACGAAGTAAAAGAAGATGAACCATTCCAAGAACCATTTGTGTACCCACTATTTAAAGCTTTAAAAACATCATTTTTCGGATAAAAGAAACCTATTGCCACATAAGATTCATCTGGATCTCTGCCGATATAAACATCCCTGATAAAACTACTAGTTACGGTATAATAAATGCTTTCATAATGGTCCATATGTTCCGTCTCAGGTGGTGATAACCCATAGCGTGGTTGCATATCAACAAAAGCACTATCAAGCATATGTGAGCTATCATTAAAGTAAACCCAATAACTACCTTTTTGAAAAAGAACCCATTCTTTAAATGAATTATCGATATAATATGTTATAGCTTTCTTTTTACTGCAACTGGAAAAAAGAGCAAGAATGCCCAAGCAAAAAATAAGGAATATCCACTGAACTTTCATAAAGATCCTTATCTATTAAATACCTGATGACTGGACTGAGTTCGTTTATACAAATAAGTTTTGTGATATTTACCTGATCCCCCGCTAAGCGTAGTCTCTGACTACGCTTGCCGGAAAAGCAGTCTCCTGACCGCTCTGACTGCGCTTAGCCAGGTCAAGAAAATAGCAGTTTGAAACGAAAGTTTTTCCATAATCGCTGCTATAATCTATGCACAACTTTGATATTACACATCCAAATAAAACTAATGAATAATATGAAATCTGATAACATTCCAGGAAAAATCCGGATTTGTATTGTAACCAATAAGTTTAATTAAACCAATATCTTTTGCGAACCAAAATGTATATCTCTTGCGCGAAAAACCATCATAGGCCTGTGTATTTACTACATTCGTAAATTTTACAGCTCCTATATAATAAACAGAATCAAAGGAAAGTAATTTATAGCTATCACCAAGACTTGGGTAGCTTGAAAAATTATCAGATGAGCCTGCAAGAAGCGCCCAGGGTATGAAAATAAAATCATTATCAATATACACCCTGAAATGTTCACTATTATCCGGATCAACCAATATATCTGAAGAATTATAAAAGGAAGATGAAAAAGAAGTAGAAATTTGCTCATGAGAAGCCCCCAGGTTAGTGTTCGAATAGGGAATTTCTAATATTTGTGGATCACTTTTAAGGAAAACACTGTCCATCATAAGGGTTGAATCATTCCTATAAATCCAATAACTACCTTTGTTAAATAATGTCCAGCGCTTAAAAGCATCAGAAATATAAAAGTGCTTCCCCTCTTCCTTTTTGCACGAAGCAACAAGTAAACACATAAGAACGCATTCAAATGCTATAATTAGCTGTATTCTGTTTAAGAAACACATTTTTACATCTATAATTTTAATTTTTTTTAGCTATCGAATAATAATCGGGGAAAGATTTCCACCAGGTATGCACCTGTTAATTTATCATTAAAATCAAAATTAATATTGTTTCCATAAGACTCCTGGTTCATGATCGTATTTTTGCCTAAGGTTTGATAATTAAAACTTCATATGTTTCCCAGGGAAGATTATCAGCATTAAAAATCCGTCCAACGCTTTTCATTCCGGTACAATCAGAAACTCGTTTGTAACTTCAAATTCGTTGCTTTAAATGTATTGTAAATACTGACTGGAATCACAGGGAAGACAAGTTTATTTATATCCTAACAATCACACGTACAATAGCAGTGTTAACAGTAAATTAGCCAACCCTACAATGGCTGTGTTGAAGTGTATTAACCGGTAGGGATGTTCTGTTTTTTAGTGAAAATCCGACATGGAATTCGTTGCCTGATAAAACTCAACACAATTATTATGCAACCACTACGTGGTTGATTGGAAAATCTACGATGTTCATTTTCTACAAAAATGGATTCCCTACGGGAATCATACCCTCGTTTCAACAAACCATAAAGGGGTCATTCGGAATTTGAAATTCATGTCATTGAGTTCGCATTTCCGCCCGGCTCTAAACGGGATGTTCGCCAAGTGGGTCCCGTTTATGACAAGTCCGAACTGTGAAGTATGAAGTGCGAAAAAAACAATACCAGTCACCACATAAGCAGCCTTGACCAGCGCGGGTCAATGAATGAGATTCTGGGATAATGGTGCAATTTTAGCGCTGGGCGCAGCTGCGTTGGGGTGACGAGGCCCGTCCGGCCTGAGGACAGGAAATGAGTAATCGAATATTGATCAACGATCTTTGAAATCAAATCGAAATTCAGAATTAAGATCAAAAATCTGAATTCCTTCTCGCCATAGGGTTATTCGTCGGAGACCCACCTGGCGAAAAAGACAAGTCCGAACTGTGAAGTATGAAGTGCGAAAAAAACAATACCAGTCACCACATAAGCAGCCTTGACCAGCGCGGGTCAATGAATGAGATTCTGGGATAATGGTGCAATTTTAGCGCTGGGCGCAGCTGCGTTGGGGCGACCAGGCCCGTCCGGCCTGAGGACAAAAGACAAGTCCGAAGTGTAATATGCGAAGTGCGAGAAAATATCAAAGAAATTAACCACTATGTTGATCGCGGCACGCGTTACAAACGCGCGCCATCGATGTGAACATTGAAAATGCAAAGTGAACAAAAAATAACAAAAACATGTTTTTTCTATTTTTGTCTATATTTGCACTGCAACAGTAAATTCCCTGCATTATGGAGGAACAATCGGGTTACCGTAAACTGAAGATCATCATTGGCGTTCTGGTCGTCATCTTGCTTATACTTTTTATCTGGCTGATCACACAAAGAACACAACTCACAAAGTTGGTCAGAGAAAAGGATACTGAGAAGATGGAACTTCAGAAGCAGCTTGATTCACTCGTAAAGGAGCATAACCAGACCAAAGCCGCTTACGGCCAGCTGGCTGATTCATTAAAGGCAAAAGACAGCATCATCCAGGAAAACGCCGTTGAAATCCGCAAATTGCTGGATTCACAATGGGAATATGCCAAGGTCAGCAAGAAGCTGGCGCGGCTGCAAACCATTGCCCAGGGTTATGTGCGGCAGATGGATTCTCTCTATACCGTAAACCGCGACCTGCAGGAAGAAAATGAGAAGATCAGGCAGGATTTCCATAATGAACAATCAAAATCCAAAGCCCTGGTCAAGGACAAGGAAGCACTGACCGAAAAGGTCAACAATGCTGCCATCCTCCGGGCTTATGGGATCACGGTGACACCGCTCAAAGTGAAGGGCGGGAACAAGGAAGTAACTACAGATAAAGCCAACCGCACCGATCGTCTCAGGGTTTGCTTTACCATCGGGGAAAATCCGCTGGTAAAACCCGGCGACCGGAGCGTCTATATTTGTGTAACGCGTCCGGATAATGTTGTTGTGATCAAAAGCAAATACGATACATTCAGCTTCAACGGGCAAACAGTTCCTTATTCCCTGAGGCAGGATATCACTTATGAAGGAAAGGCCATTAACGTTTGTGTAAACTGGAACAAGAAGGATACCGACAAAGCAGCCATGAAAGGAAAATACAGCGTTTCCGTTTATGCAGAGGAAAAGCTGATCGGGACCGGCTCCTTTGAATTGAAATAGCCATGGGTGGAAAAAAAATGCGGATTGGAATACTGACTGCAGGTGGGGATTGCCCGGGTATCAATGCAGCCATCCGGGGCGTCGGGAAAACAGCCATCCTCGAATACGGGATGGAAGTGATCGGGATCTCATCCGGGTTCCTTGGTCTCATCAACCAGGAATATTCAATCCTCGATGAAAACCAACTTTCAGGGATCCTCACACTGGGAGGAACAATTCTCGGGACATCCAGGGAAAATCCGTTCAAGAAAGAAGCCGCCTTCAACACCATCGACAAGCCCAAACTGATCAAGAAGCACTACAAAGAACTTGGCCTCGATGCATTGGTGTGCATCGGCGGAAACGGCACACAACGAACTGCAAGCTTATTATCCGATGAGGGACTGAATGTCATTGGAATTCCCAAGACCATTGACAATGATGTGTGGGGAACCGATGTATCCTTCGGGTTTGATTCGGCGCTGAACATCGCGGTTGAAGCCATTGACAGGCTTCATACCACGGCAAACAGCCACAAGCGCATCATGGTGATTGAAGTGATGGGGCATCATGCCGGCTGGCTTGCCTTGTATTCAGGGATTGCAGGAGGCGGCGATGTGATCCTGATCCCCGAAATTGATTATGACATCTCCCTCGTTTCAAAATACCTGAAGAAAAGGGTTTTGAACAAAAAGCCCTATTCGATTGTCGTGGTTGCAGAAGGGATTAAATGTCCCAAGGGCCAGGAGCCGGCGCATTACATTGCCAGCTCGATCACCGATCAAACCGGGCTGGAGACCAGGGAAACCATCCTCGGGTACATCCAGCGCGGCGGAAGCCCTTCACCCATGGACCGTATTCTTGCAACACGATTTGGCGCCCATGCCGTGGAGCTGATTGCCAGGGAACAGTTTGGACAGATGGTCTCGCTGAGAAATAATGAAATAACGTCGGTGCCACTGAAAGAAGTTGGAGGGAAACTCAGGATTGTTCCATTGAATCATACGCTGATCGAGAAAGCCATCCGCATGGGTGTGTGCATCGGAACCTGCAAAGGTTAATCCCCGAATTTGATATCCTTCACATTCAACTGCAGGGTCACAGTTTCATTCCAGATGTTTTCTTCTACATGATAACAGATGTCAAAAGGGATCCCCTTTTCTATCTTCATCAGGTGCTCTCCCTGCTGAAAGGCGATGGCTGAAAATGGTCCGCCGGAAACTTCGGGATGAACTACACACAACTTGAGGTGATTTTTACCAACGATCCGTGAACCGCCGGCATCAATGATCCCGTCTGTTCTGAATAATGGCGACATATTCCCGGGGCCGAACGGGGCAAATTGTTTCAGGATATTATAAAATCTGGAATGGATGGCACTGAGCGGCAATTCAGCATCGATCTCAATCTCCGGAACCAGGTCTGTGCCTTCCAGCTTTTCGATGACAACCTGTTCAAACCTGTCCTGGAAAGCCTGGAGATTCTCGGGTTTGAGTGATAAGCCTGCAGCATATTTGTGTCCGCCAAAATGTTCCAGCAGATCACTACAGGAATCAATGGCATCATAAATATCAAAATCTTTTATTGAACGAGCAGAGCCGGTTATCAGCTCTCCTGAAAGCGTCAGGACAACCGTAGGCCGGTAATAATGCTCGGTGAGGCGTGAAGCAACAATCCCGATCACACCTTTATGCCAGTCAGGATCATAGATGATCGTACTCCTGGCGTTCAGCAAACGCGGATCTGAACTGATCATCTGGATGGCCTCCTGTGTGGCCAATGTATCCAGCTCTTTCCGCTCCGTATTGTTATCATTGATCTTTGTGCCCAGTTCCAGTGCTTCTTCACGGGTTTCGCAAACCAGCAGCTTGACGGAATTGCGCCCGCTTTCAATCCGACCGGCTGCATTGATCCTCGGACCAACCAGGAAAACAAGGTCGCTGATGGTAAGTTCTTTACCGAAATACCTGGTTCCGGTGCCTTTCAGGTTTTTCTGGACGTTGCTGTATTTCAGGATCGCTTCAAGGCCTGGTCGCGGCTGGCTGTTTATCAGTTGCAGCCCGTAATGAGCAAGGATCCTGTTTTCACCGGTGATGTCAACAATATCGGATGCAATGCTGACAACAACGAGATCCAGGTATTGTTTCAGTTCCTCGAACGGAAGGTTTTTCATCTGGTGATAGGCCTGGATCAGCTTAAAGCCGATCCCGCATCCCGATAATTCCTTGTAAGGATACTCACAATCATGGCGCTTTGGGTCAAGAACAGCAGAGGCTTCCGGCAACTCACTTCCCGGGCGGTGATGGTCGCAGATGATGAAATCAACGCCCTTTTCCGTGGCATACTGGATCTTTTCAACCGCTTTTATGCCGCAATCCAGCGCTATGATCAGCTTAAAGTTGTTCGCAGCAGCATAATCAATTCCCTGGAATGAGATCCCATACCCTTCGGTATACCGGTCGGGAATATAAAAATCAATGGCATCGTAAACTTTATGGAAATAGGTATAAACCAGTGCAACAGCAGTAGTGCCGTCCACATCATAATCACCGTAAACGAGGATCTTTTCTTTCTGTTGAATTGCCTGTTCAATCCTTTCCATGGCTTTGTCCATGTCTTTCATCAGGAAAGGATCGAAGATATCTTCCAGTTCGGGGCGAAAGAACAGGCGGGCGTCATCGAATGATTTAACGCCTCTCTGCACCAGAAGATTTACAAGATTTTTGTCAATATTCAGTTCCTGAGCGAGTTTCTCGACACTCTCCTTATCACCTTTCTCTTTGAGCACCCAGCGCTTTTGCATAATTCAAAATTCATCGTAAAAGTAAAAAAAATCCTTTTGACTTATCCGATTTTCAAAATGATTTCCTACTGATTTAAGAACAAGGATTAACGATTGATGATTTATGAAGATATGGCTTCTGCAATGAATTTTTTTTCTGAGCGGTTTCAACGCTTTTTACAAAGATTGATATTAATTCATTGCTTTCAAGAATTGCGGACTTGATTTTATCTTCAGCTTTACAAAGCCTGGCCCGATCTATTATTTTTAAACAAATGCCAGTCTCCCTTAGTTCTTTCAACACAATTTTAATCTTATGGATAAAATCTTTTCTTGATTCCCCGGACTGAGCTTCTCCATAATTTAAGGCAGGTGACGTTCCTGAACGTAAAAGTTGACCTGAAAGGTGTTCACCGGCTTTTGTATCCGACAACCTCCCTGCAATTTCAATACTCAGGACAGCAAAAGCAATGAGTCGCTCTTCAAGATCGTGCCTTTTCATTCATTTCTATTTTACAACTTATTATCTTCTTAAATCATCAATCGTTAATCCTTGTTCATTAATCTTCTTGTAATTTATGGAACACAGGACAAAATCCGATAATCTGACTTAATCGGCAAAATTGGAAAAAGTAATATGAAAGAGAGGAATTATTTTACCGTTAAGACGCTAAGACGCAAAATGTTTAAAACAAATTCTTAGCGCCTTTGCGCCTTTGCGGTGAAAGAGATGATGTTTAAAACTCGGCGTTTTTGGGTGTCCTTGGGAATGGAATCACATCACGGATATTCGCCATACCGGTCACGAAGAGGATGAGCCGTTCAAATCCAAGTCCGAAGCCGCTGTGAGGTGCGGTTCCGAATTTACGGGTTTCCAGGTACCACCAGACATCTTTTTCAGGGATGTTCAGTTCATGGATCCGGTTCAACAGTGCATCATAATTTTCTTCACGCTGTGAGCCTCCAATGATCTCGCCGATCTTCGGGAAGAGCACATCCATGGCCCTGACGGTCTTGCCATCGGGATTCTGCTTCATATAAAATGCCTTGATCTCTTTCGGGTAGTCGGTAAGGATCACAGGTTTCTTAAAATGCTTTTCTACAAGATATCGCTCATGTTCGGATTGAAGATCAGTGCCCCAGTCAACCGGGAATTCCCATTTCTGTCCGGATGCTTTAAGGATTTCAACGGCTTCAGTATAGGTAAGACGGATAAACTTATCCTCCACGATGGACTTGAGCCGTTCGATCAGTTCGTTATCATACATCTTGTTCAGGAACTCGAGATCATCAAGGCAATTTTCCAGCGCATAAGTCACAAGGTATTTCAGGAAATCTTCGGCCAGGTCCATGTTATCAATGATATCATAGAAAGCCATCTCGGGTTCGATCATCCAGAATTCTGCCAGGTGCCGTGGTGTATTTGAGTTTTCGGCGCGGAATGTCGGGCCGAAAGTATAGACTAATGACAAGGCGAGCGCTCCAAGCTCTGCTTCAAGCTGCCCGGAAACCGTGAGGTTTGTCTCTTTTCCAAAAAAATCTTCCGCGTAATCAACAGAGCCGTCAGGTTTTAATGGTGGTTTCAGCGCATCGAGTGTGGTCACACGGAACATCGCCCCGGCGCCTTCCGCGTCTGAACCGGTTACAATGGGTGCGTGAATGTAATAGAATCCATGATCGTTATAATACTTATGGATCGCGAATGCCATGGCATGACGGATCCTCAGCACGGCTCCAAAAGTGTTTGTGCGTGGCCGCAGATGGGCAATTTCGCGCAGGAACTCGAGCGAATGTCCCTTTTTCTGTAACGGGTACGTTTCAGGATCTGCGGAACCATAGACATGAATTTCCTTTGCCTGCAGTTCTACCGGTTGTCCCGAAGCTGGTGATTCCACAAGTGTACCGGTTACCATGATACAGGCACCGGTTGTCACGAGCTTCATGGTTTCCTCGGAAAAATTTGCAGCTTCCGCAACAACCTGGAGATTATGAATGATCGATCCGTCGTTAAGGGCAATAAAATTGATGCTCTTATTCCCACGACGTGTTCTCACCCATCCTTTGACGATGAACTCATTTCCGGTTTCTTTGGATTTGAGTAATTCACGGATTTTTACCTGTTTCATTGTTCCCATTTCAGAATGAATAAATAGCCTGCAAAATTAAGCGAATTGCTGGTTTCTCCCAATAGGAAATTATTTTCTACCTTTACCCTGTGATAACTATCGCTGTAAGACTATCATATTCAACGTAAAACCAATCATTCCCGAAAATTGGAATTGAAACCGGAGCTATTTATACAGCTTTAGAAGTGTTTAAAGATTAATATTTTATCGATTAAGTCGATTTACGATTGTCGAATGAATTGAAAGGAATGACGATTGACGATTTGTTTTTATTCAGGATTGTTACAATCGACCAATAAATTGAGAAGAATGAGAGTTGGCCTGAACTAATCGTAAATCGTTAATCGAATTAATCGTAAATTTTAATCAACCTCCTGAACTGACCTGAATTTTATGAAATCTCCTCTCGATATAACTCCTTTGAGTGACTGGCTTCCGCAGCATTCTTCCTCTTTGATCGTGGCCGGGCCCTGCAGTGCTGAATCTGAAGAGCAGGTGTTGTCCACTGCCATTGAACTTGCAAAAATCCCGCAGGTCACGGTATTCCGTTCAGGCATCTGGAAGCCAAGAACCCGTCCCAGTGGATTTGAAGGCGTGGGGATTACAGGCCTCGAATGGCTGCAGAAAGTCAGACAGCAGACACGCTTGCTTACTGCAGTTGAAGTGGCAAGCCCGGATCATGTGAATACGGTCCTGAAATATGGCGTTGATATTCTCTGGATCGGTGCCCGGACTGTTGTGAACCCGTTTTCCGTGCAGGAGATCAGTGAGGTCCTGAAGGGAGTTGATATCCCGGTGATGGTCAAGAACCCGTTAAATCCCGATATCAGGACCTGGATCGGGGCGCTGGAACGGCTGAACCAGGTCGGGATCAGGAAGCTTGTTGCTGTTCACCGTGGTTTTTCATTTTTCAAGCGTACGCCATATCGGAACTCCCCCATGTGGGAAATCCCGATTGAACTTAAACAGTGGTGTCCCGATCTGCCAATCCTTGTAGATCCGAGCCATATATGCGGGGAAACCGGTTTGCTGCTGCCTGTAGCGCAGAAAGCCATGGACCTTGAGATGAACGGCCTGATGATCGAATCGCACATCAATCCCAGGGAAGCCTTGACAGACAAGGATCAGCAGGTAACTCCCGAACAATTGAAAATTCTTTTGTCGCATCTCATCCTCAGAGATAAAACAGGTCCGGTTGAATTTGAGAACAAGCTTGAAGAATTACGTTCAGAGATTGACAAGCTTGACGAAGAGCTGATCGATATTCTTGCACGGAGAATGGATATTGCAGAAGAGATCGGGAGATACAAAAAAGAGAACAACATCACGATCCTCCAACTGAAACGATGGAGCCAGGTGATCCGCGACCGCGTAAAGGAAGGAGAAAAGATGGGACTGACAAAGGAGTTTCTGCTGAAACTGCTGGAAGCCGTACATGAAGAATCGATCCAGCGCCAGACGGATGTGATGAACAGCGATGAAAACGCTACCTCCTCATTTCCATCCTGAAAGAAACCAGGACCTGCTCCGGAATTACCTGACCACAACAAGTTTTTTCACTTCCGACGATCCGAAAGATCCCAATATCCTGTAGAAGTAGATCCCGGCTGCGAGATTTTCAGAAGAAAACCCGACTGTTCCTGATGCATCATTAAGTGCAATCTTTTTCACAGTGCTCCCGCGTGAATCCGTAACTTCAAGCCCGGCAGGCAAATTTCCCGGAATCTTATAGCTGATCCTGACATCCCCGGAAGCCGGGTTAGGGACAGGTCCGGAAAGATAAACCGGCAGTTTTGTCTGGTTCTCAATTCCTACATTACTCATATCAATGATGGAAACCGAGAAATCATCAAAATAATAACCGTCGCCACTGCCCGAAGCATCGCTTATCAGTGTAAACTGAAGGTGGATGTTCTGGTTTGTATAACCATCCAGGACGACTTCTTCATTGACCCATGAAAGTTGTTTCCCGTCATACACAGGTTTTCCGGCTACTTCATTTGCCGAACCGTTTTTGGTATAACGTCCTTTCAGGGTGGTATAATGAAGACCGTCGTCAGTTGTGACTTTTACCTGGACATAATCGTATCCGTTTTCAGTGTCCCATTTTGTCCAGTAACTAACGACTGCCACTGGTGAATCCTTCAGGTCAATCGGGTTCCAGGTGGTAACGGATACATTTGTATTGTTGCTGTAATTCCCTGCAGGCGAATCCGTAATTGAGCCGGTAGGTGTGTAATAATTCGTATTTGAAATATTCCATTTCGTGGAGACCCATTTCGTAAACTGGTTACAGCTATCCTGAAATACAACCAGCTTTGGTCCGAAATACTTGGTTACGGTATCATTGAAAGTATAGGTCCCATTGCTGAGTTTAATGATGTATTTGAATTGGGTGCCGACCGTGAGTTTCGGCGACAATGTATAGGCGATAGAATCGGTGTAGGTCTGAAACTGTCCCGGGTTCGTGAAAAACCGCGGAGTCCCGACATGTGTGATCTGTGCAGTGTCCATTGGAGTAATCGAAACAGTGTAGTTTGCGGGGGCATCCAGCCCGTATCGTTCAAATTCGAATCTGAAATATCCCTGCCTGCCTGATACAATGGAAGGCTGAACATCCCTTGTCTCGCCATATTTCAGTGCAAGGTGTGCCATCATAATATTCTGGTACATGTTTTCCTGGCAGATCGGGATGATCCGGTCAGGTGATGGCCAGAAACCATCTATTTGGTCACCTGTCTCGGGCGTGTATGAAAACACCTTGGGCTTTGCCGTTTGTTCTCCATACATCCAGTCATTGATATCGCCGTTCGTTGTATAAAGCAATTCTCCCGGAAGTCCTGTAGAGTATCGGTTCTGCCGCGTCATGATATCGGCGAAGTTCACGAATGTAAGGCTGTCAGGAGTATATTTTATAATATAGCACCATGGGAAAAGGAAAATATCGCTATAGGTATGATAATTCAGTGCTTCCGTGAAATGAACCTGGTTGCTGAGGTCTCTGACGATCTGTGTCTCCGGCTCCGAGAAGGCCGCGGTTCCCCGGAATGTTTCATCAGCAGGATAAGGAGAAGATCCGATATCATCGTATCCCCATTCATATCCATAGTTTCGGTTCAGGTCTACGCCAAAATCGCCATTGCCGTCATCCCTCAGGTTTTTGCGCCAGGAACCTCCGCCGATCGGTGCCATCGAATAATTGTATTCATAGCCGTCAGGATTCATGACCGGGATGAAATACATCTCGAGGTTATCGAGAAGATATTTTACCTCAGGATCAGTTTCATAATTTTCAAGCAGGTACCACATATAGAATATGAGTTGCTGCATACCTGCAGGTTCCCGTGCATGCGTGAGTCCGTTGTAAAAGATTTTCGGTTCAGGTTCGTTAACATTCGGATTCTTTGAGATCTTTACATAGTAAAGGGGGCGGCCCTGGATCGTTGTCTGCGTGGAAACCTGCTGCTTCGCAGTGATCAGGTTGGGATAGAGCAACACCATGCTGTCAAGTTCAGTGATCACTTCCTGTAAGGTATAGAACCCGCCCATCGATCCAAGATCAAAGTGTTCCGGAACCTTATACCAGCTGACTGAAGGATTTGAAGTCGGGGCCAGGTTGCTTTTCTTAAACTCCTTGTTCTGTTTCAGCCATTCTGCATTGCGGGATTCAATGTGTTTTTGATAATCGTCTTGAAGCACTTCCACCCGGAATCCGGCACCGTTTATTTTTTGAAGATCCCTTTGCGACAAGACTGTTTGCCAGTATCCCTCTTTATGAAAGACGCCATCATCAACCGGGATGCCCAGTCTTGCCATGATCCCGAGATTCTCCTTTTGAAGATAGATCTTCACTTCTGAAAATTTTACATTCTGGGAACTGGAAGCGAGCCAGAAGAATATAAGGAGAAACAAAAGGAAATTTTTTTTCATCGTTGGTTCATTTGAATTGTCAGGCTATCATCCTGAAGCGCCTTTGTCCTGATTATGCAAAGTTCAGCATAATTTAGTTGGCAGTGGTATTTTTGGCTGTTTTTTTCCAGCGGAAGGTGTTGATCATTTTTACGATATCCTGTTTCAGGAAATCTATCACAGGCGACAGGGAATCATTATTTGGCGCCAGGTTAAAATAGAGGGCGCCCCTCACGAAATTGGATACGCTGTCGGTCAGGTAGAACTGGCACACAGAAGCAGCCTCTGATCCCCTGATGTCATAAACCAATCCATACACTTTGTCCTTTTCATTGACGAACTCCCGCTGATTGATTGAATTGGCCTTCGGAATATGCTTGTTGACAAGTGTCCTCGCGTCTTCAAGAAATGTTTTCAGGTTATTCCTGATCGGCTTATAGCTGATGTGAAGCTGGGCGTGATACGGATAGTACAGGATGTTGATCCAGTAAGGTTCAGCGAGCTTTGACGGATCAGGGAGTATCCGAGAATAGACCGGGTAAGAGAATGTAAATGGAAACGTTGTATCAAACGTACGGTATTCTTTGGCGGGAAAATCAATCCTGTAATAACCACGAGGCTTGGGAACATAATTATTCTGGCAGGCGATAAAAGCGAAGAGCAACACGAATAAAAATGCGAATGGAACAAGTTTCATTTTCACACAACAACTTTTAGACTAGGCTGATGTTGCTTCTTCAGTCAATTTTTCACCGCGAAGGCGCAAAGGCGTAAATGAATTTAGGTTCTCCCTATGAATACGTCTTCGCGTCTTGGCGGTAATTATTCAATACGTTGAATTCATTAAAACGGAAGATCATCTTCCTGTGGTGCGGCATCTCCATTACCTTCGGGGAGATCGCTTTTGGCTGATTGCGGATACTCTTCACCAGCTCCTTCACGACGCGGACCTCCGAGCATGGTCATGTTGTCGCCGAGGATATCCGTGACATATCGTTTGACACCATCTTTGTCTTCGTAATCGCGCTTCCTGATCCGTCCTTCAACATACACTGTATTGCCTTTCTTCAGGTAGTTTTCAGCAACTTCTGCCAGTCCTCGCCAAAGCACGATATTGTGCCATTCCGTATGATCGACCTTCTGACCTTCTTTGTTCTTATAGCTTTCCGTTGTAGCAAGAGAAAACGTCGCTTTTTTTACACCACTTTCCAACCGGGTAATCTCGGGATCCTTTCCCAGATTTCCGATTAAAATCACCTTGTTGATTCCATTTGCCATAATGTTTCAGATTTGTTTAATACTCCGTGAACAAAAGTACAAAATAATGACCGGCCGGTTTATTATTTTTCCCTTAATCGGGTTAAATCGAAAAGGTCATACAAGAATGCAGGATTTTTTATTCAGATCTGTCGTTCAAAAAATAAAATTAACCGCAAAGACACGAAGACGCAAAGAAAAATTACAGCGACCTGATCAGTGGAAGCACAAGCAAGGTCAATGAAAGTGCTACCAGGATCACCACTGCAACGCACCCGATGATGTTCTGTATGGGCTTGTTAACATACTTTCCCATGATCTTCTTGTTGTTCACGAGCAGGATCATGCACACAACCACAACCGGGAGCAGGATTCCATTGATGATCTGTGACCAGAGGGAAATTGCTATCAGCGGGGCATTCGGGATCATGATGATGATGGCACCGAACAGGATTATCACGGTATAAAGGATATAAAATTCAGGTGCTTCCTTCCATTTCTTGTCGATCCCAGCTTCAAATCCGAATGCTTCACAAACGTAGAATGCTGTTGCCAGCGGCAGAATTGTTGCTGAAAAGATGGAGGCGATGAAGAGACCAAAAGAAAACACCTGTGAGGAGAGCGCACCGGCGAATGGTTTCAGGGCCATGGCGGCATCTTTTGCTTCATTGATCACCACATTGTTGATATGCAGTGTCGAGGCGCATGCAACCATGATGAAGAATGCAACCACAACAGTGGCAAGGCATCCGACAGTGATATCCAGCAGGATGTATTTGTATTGTCTTATTTTCAGTCCTTTTTCAATCACGGAAGACTGCATATAGAATTGCATCCATGGCGCGATGGTGGTTCCGATGATCCCGATGACCATCTCAAGTGAATGCTCATTCATATCCATCTGCGGGTGTGCGATCGATTTCCCGATCGCATGCCAGTCGGGTTTGCCCATCAATGCAGAAACGACGTACATCAGCAGCGATACGCTGAAGACAAGAAAGATCCTTTCCGCGATCTTGTAGTTTCCTTTCACCACAAGGAACCAGATCATCATCGCGACAATCGGCACAGAGATGTATTTGCTGATGCCAAACACTTCCATGCTTCCGGCAACACCTGCAAATTCAGTAGTTGTGTTCCCGATATCGGCGATCAGCAGGCCGATAAAAATGAAGAAAGTGATCTTGACACCGGCATTTTCCCTGATGAGATCGGCAAGTCCTTTACCCGTTACGATTCCCATCCGGGCGTTCATCTCCTGGATGACAAGGAGTACGATGAAAGAAGGAATAAGTGTCCAGATCAGCTTATAGCCATACAAAGCCCCGGCAACGGAATAGGTTGTTATTCCACCGGCATCATTGTCCACGCTCCCCGTGATGATCCCGGGACCAAGGATGGCAAGAAATAAAATGATATTCCGCCAGATCGATCTTCTTCTCAGTCTGTAAGCCATTGCCATGTCATCAACAGTTACTTGGTTTTCCTCCGGTTCAGCAGGTCTTCAACAATATCTTCCACCACAACAACACCTTCCAGTTCATTGTTTTTATTGATCACGGGAATAGAAAGGAGGTTATAGCTGGAGAATAGTTCGGCAAGAGAATCAACCTTGTCATGGTCAAACACGACGACCGGATTCTTTTTCATGAACTGCCTGAGCTGCAGTTCCGGGTCAGTGATCACAAGTTCCATGAGTGAAATTGCAGAGATCAGCCGGTTACTTTTATCCGTCACGAAGATGGAATAGATATTTGAAGGTTCCGGCTGAAGTCTCCTGATCTCTGCGAGGGTCTCTGCCACCGTCATCCCGTCGTGGAACGTATAGAAATCCGTGGTCATGATGGAACCTACGGCTTTATCAGGATATTCAAGCAATTCGCGAACTTCTTCCGAGGATTCTTTCTCCATCTCATCGAGCAGCTTGATGGCTTTTTCTTCTTCCAGGTTATCAAGCAGGTCGGCCACCTCATCAGCAGGCATTTTCTCCAGGAGATCTGCCATTTTCTCAATCGGCAGGCTTTCGACGATGTCAACCTGTGCCTTGGGTTGAAGCTCTTCAAGCACATCGGCTGCTTTCTCTTCATCCAGTGAAGCAAAAAGCGAGGCTCTTGCAGCCTTATCCATATCTTCAATGATATCGGCAAGATCAGAAGGATGAAGCGTATGCAGCTTGGAAAAAGATTTGGATAATTTGATCTTGGTGCTTGTATCCGAGAAATCCACGGCCTGTATGTCGTCCCAGAGGATTAGTTTCCCGGGGATGCTTACATTGAGCGGATCCAGTGCCGTCTGGATCGGGCGGTCAATGCCGATTCTCCGCAGCAATCCTTCGATTCCTACATCCACCGCGATGGCATAGGTTCCCGAAGGGATCATCACCATTCTTACATCATTCACACGAACCAGCTTCCGCCCGTTGATATCAACGATCTGCTTGTCCATGATGTTCTGTCCAAGCCAGAGACAAGTGGCTGAATTATCCACATCTGTTTCTTTGACTTCGTGGCAAACGACCTGGATTTTTCGTTTGAACTTCTTGATCTCAAAAGAGTTGAAATCATAGCTCTTCAGGTCCTTACCCTTTCTCATTTTAACAGCGATGACCCTGGGCCTCACCGGTTCGGGATCATTCCCCGGGGGAGATGCCTGGTCAATCAGGAAATCTATCAGCTTTCCTAAAACTTCACCCCTCGGAGAAAAGCATTTCTTCCCGAGAATCTGGCTAAGATAAAATGTGGTTTGTAATGTCATTGTCGCCTCCTTTCATAACTAATAATACTCACTGAAAGTCGGCAACATGCGGTTAAGGCAGGTCGATCGTCCTTTCAGCAGAAGGATATTTCAGCATAATGATATTCGCCGGTCCGTCGTCCATTTTGGATAAAAACTTTTTAATTGCCGGCAAAGCTAAGAAATATTATTTATTAATTAATCCAATCCTGCTGCTATGTGATTAAATTAATAATTTTGCAAAAAACTACTCCCAATGGATAAAATCATGGTCATAGGCTGCTCCGGACAAATCGGTTCCGAGCTGACACTCGAATTACGGAAACTTTATGGAAATGCAAATGTGATTGCAACCGATATCCGCCCTGCTCCTGCAGATGTGCTTGAATCAGGTCCTTTCGAGATCCTGGATGTGCTTGATAATTCAAAGCTCCACCTCATCCTTGAACATGAAAAGATAACCCAGATCTATCATCTTGCGGCCATCCTTTCAGGCAATGCGGAAAAAAGACCCTTGCCTTCATGGGACATCAACATGAAGAGTCTGATGAACATTCTTGAGCTCAGCAAAGAACTGAAAATAAAGAAAGTTTTCTGGCCAAGCTCAATTGCCGTCTTTGGACCGACTACTCCCCGGTTTGACACACCCCAATATACCGTCATGGAGCCCAATACCGTTTACGGCATCAGCAAACTAGCCGGTGAACGCTGGATCGAATATTATTTCAACAAATACAACATTGACATCCGGAGCATCCGTTACCCGGGACTGATCAGTTATAAAACCGAAGCAGGTGGCGGCACGACGGATTATGCGGTAGAGATCTTCTATCAAGCCATCCGGGAGAAAAAATATGAATGCTTTCTCGGTCCTGAATCAGCCTTGCCGATGATGTTTATGCCGGATGCCATCAAGGCAACCATCCACCTGATGGAAGCAGATTGTTCGCGGCTTTCACTTCGTTCCAGCTACAATGTTGCCGGGATCAGCTTCACACCGCGCATGCTGGCTGCCGAGATCAAGAAACGCATCCCGGAATTCACCATGACTTACCAGCCCGACTTCCGTCAGGCCATTGCAGACTCATGGCCGGCCAGCATCGATGATACGATTGCCAAGAGAGACTGGGGATTGCAGTATGAATATGACCTGCCAAAGATGACGGATGTCATGCTGCGGGAGATCAGGAACAAACTGGCATAAAAAAACCCGCATACCTGCGGGCTTTCCACGATACAAATCAACCGTAATCATCAATTGATCGTGATTATCGTTGCATATTCAGCCAGGTTGACAAACATAAATGTCCTTGAACTGAAATCTTCAATCTGGTAGTTCCACAAAAAGATTACTGGAATCTTTCCCTCAGAATTTTGAGATGAATAACGGAGAAATTATTGTTTCCGGTACCGGATGATCATGTCTCCGAGATTTGTCCGCTGAATGGCCATTGCAACAGTGTCACTCAGGGTAACTAATTCAAGCGTTCCGCTCTGGGTCATCCCGGGTACCTTGATCACCAGGCAGGATCCCTTTTTCTTTAATTTCCACTTCCCCTCTATTGCCTTACCGGGATTTTGAATCTTGCAGGTTTTATCGGCATTGAGTGTAAATGTTGTACGCATCTGCGTGTCCATGTAATGCTGAAGCTGATCTGCCTTTTTCTTTGCATCCTTCGCAGCAATGGTCTCCTTACCGGTATCTTTTTTAACTATGCTTGATGTATCTGCAACTTTCTTTGTTTTTGCTACCGCATCATGATGTGTGCTCTGAACATACGGGGCGATCTTCACCGGCTTCCAGGATCCAATCAGCATTTTTTCCCGCTGATTCATTGCAGAAACGGATGTAACAAAAAAGAGTGTGATGACGAAAGAAAACAGGGTAAACAACTTCATAATTCTCATAATACTTTTCTATTTTTATTAAAAACGATTGAATGGCGTTATTATTATCTTAAAGCTCTTTCTTAACATCCACGGTGGAATCGGTGGAATTGACTGTAACCTCAAACCCTCTTTTCCTGAAAACCGTGATCATTCTTTTATTGTCGGTGGTTGTCTGCGCAACGAAACGTTTCAGCTTCCAGGAAGAGGCAATCTCCATGCAATAATCAGTCAGGATATTCCCCAGGTCTTTTTGCTGCCAGGCATCCACGATGAGGATGGCATATTCAGCGGTCTCATGATCGGGATCAGCCACCAGGCGCCCTACACCCAGCAACTCCTTTTTGTCATTTTCAGTTTTCTCAACCACGATTGCAATTTCCCTGTCATAGTCAATGTAGCAATACCGCGTTGCGGCTTCATGCGACTGCCAGTGGAAGAAATACCGGAAGCGGGAATAGAGTGATTCCTTTGAACAGTTGCCGATCATCTCCAGCCACAATGGTTCATCTTCAGGTTTTATGGCACGAAGAACAACCTTCGTTCCGTCATGCAGTTTTACGGATTTGACATACTTCTCGGGATAAGGATGCAGCGCCAGGTGCGCATACGGATGAATCTCCTTCCCCAGCAACGACTGGTCAATCACGATCCTTGCATCCAATGCGATGACATCTTCAGGAGTAACAAGCAAGGGATTGATATCCAGTTCCTGGATCTCCGGGTAATCTGCAGCAAGGTAAGAAAGCCGGATCAGCACCTGGATCAGCTTGTCAATATTTTTGGCAGGACTTCCCCGGTAGCCTTTCAGCAAAGGGTAGATCTTCAGTGACTCCAGCATCTGCCGTGCAAGACTCTCATTCAGCGGAGGCAGGCCGAGGGCCTTGTCGGAAAACAATTCGGCAGCAATTCCTCCCATGCCAACCATCAGGACTGTACCAAAAACGGAGTCTTTTTTTATTCCGAAGATCAGCTCAACTGCATCTTTCGTGGCGATCATCTCCTGCACGGTAACCCCGTCGATCCGCACTTCCGGCATCTTCGACCGGGCGTTGGAACAGATCTCTTCGAATGCATTCCTGACCTGTTTTTCATCTCTGAGGTTCAGCTTTACACCCCCGAAATCTGACTTATGCGTGATATCCGGTGACTGGATCTTCAGCACGACCGGGTATCCTGTTTTCTTTGCAAGTTGTACAGCTTTGGCGGGGGTTTCGGCAAGTACCGGGATCGTTGTGGTGATGCCGTAGGTTTCAAGGATGTGTTTTGAGACATCTTCAGATAATAAGGGTTCCTTTCCGGTGATATTCTCCAGGAACTCTTCTCTTAACCGGTTCCGGTCAACGGTGAATTCAACAGGGATATCCTTCGGTGTCTCATACACCATGTTCAGGTTCCTGGAGTAGGCTACCAGCGTCATGAATGCACGAATGGCCTGTTCCGGCGTCCGGAATGAAGGAATCCCGGCTTCAACCAGGATATCATCTGCATTGTGCATGCTCTTTCCACCCAGCCATGCTGCAAGGATTGGTTTTGTAGTAGTGGCTACCAGCAGTGAGATCTCCTTTGCTGTGGCATCCGGGTTTGTCATCGCCTGGGGTGTAAGAATGACCAGGACGGCATCAACACCATTATCTTCGAGCACGATCTGTGTGGCTTTTGCAACGCGCTTGGCCCTTGCATCTCCTAGCACATCTACCGGGTTTCCGTGTGACCAGAATGCCGGCAAATTTTCATTCAGCGTTGCCATGGTTTCGTCGGAAAGTGCTGCCAGCACACCGTTTGAAGCAATCAGGGCATCCGTTGCCATGACACCCGGTCCGCCTGCATTGGTAATAATTCCCAGCCGCGGACCCTGCGGGAATTTGTTCCGGCTGATCAGTTCTGCAACACTGAAGATATCCCCGATATCATAAACCCTGGCCAGGCCTGCACGCTGGAAGGCAGCATCATAGACGGCATCCTCGGAAGCCATGGCACCTGTATGCGAAGCCGCCACCAGTGCGGATTCCGGAAAACGGCCTGCTTTATAAACAATGATGGGCTTCTTGCGTGCAAATGCACGTGAAGCAGTCATAAACTTTCTTGCAAAAGAGATGGACTCAATATATAAGATGATACACTGCGTGTTTTCATCTTCCCCGAAATAATCAATCAGGTCGCCAAATTCAACATCAATGCTGTTGCCTATAGAGACAAATTGACTGAATCCAATTTTCCCCTCGATGGCCCAATCCAGCACTGAAGTGCACAAGGCTCCCGATTGCGAGATAAATGCAATGTTTCCGGGCTTTGGCATTGCTGATGCAAAGCTGGCATTCAGCTTTAATCCCGGAACGATGATGCCAAGGCAGTTCGGACCAATGATCCGCATGCCTTCAAATTTCTTCTGTTCGCTCCGGATCTGGTCTTCCAGCAGTTTTCCATCCGCACCGGTCTCTTTGAATCCGGCAGAAATGATGATAATTCCCAGGATGCCTAACTTCCCGCATTCGCGGATGACACCCGGAACCTTTTCTGCAGGTGTACAGATTATTCCCAGGTCGGGAACACGCGGAAGACTCTTCAGATCAGGGTAACACGGAATCCCCATCACTGCTTCGTTATCAGGATTGACCGGGTATACCACTCCGCGATAACCACCACTGACCAGGTTGCTCAGCACTTTCCCGCTGACACTGTTAGGATTTGAGGTTACGCCGATCAATGCAATCCGCTGCGGGTTGAAAATGTTGTTGAGTTTATGAATATTCATTTTAGCTGTTGAGCTGATGGTTTGTTCATACTATGTTCCCCGCTTGGCGATTGAACTGGCGATTGGGTGAGTTTTCGAGACGCAAAGTTAAGGGTAATTGATTAAAAATTTGTTTCTTTGCTCTCCGAATTTTAAAACAAGAATATGAGAAAAAGATTTTTACTACTTCCTTTTGCTTTGCTGATTGGGCTATTCAATCTGCATGCGCAGACGATACCAGTCAAAGACGTCAAACCAGAAGCAACAACCCCGAAACCACCATTGTTCGGGATCAGCTTTTCAGGATATGTAAAAACAGACATCCTGTTTGACTCACGTCAGACGATCGGTCTGAGAGACGGGCAATTTCTTCTTTACCCGGATGCGGTAAAACTGGATGCCGATGGAAATGATATCAACGCCAAAGCAAGCTATAACTTCGTTTCGATCCAGACCCGGCTTGCCGGAACAATCACCGGCCCTGAGGCAATCGGTGCAAAGACGTCGGGTTACATTGAAGGGGAATTCTTTGGAAACTCCAATGCGGCCATCAACTCCTTCAGGCTGCGTCATGCATGGGTAAAGCTGAACTGGAAAACCACGGAACTGATGGTTGGACAATGGTGGCACCCCATGTTCGTCCCTGATTGTGCACCGGCAACAGTTTCATTCAATACCGGCGCCCCTTTCGTGGTCTTCTCCAGGAACCCGCAGATCAAGCTGACCCAGGCTTTCGGAAAGTTCAAAATGGCACTCACCTTTTTATCCCAGGTTGATTTTATGAGTGATGGCCCGGATGGAGCAAGCACCAAGTATATCAGGAATTCCGTGATCCCTGAAAGCGACCTGCAGATCTGGTACCAGGCAAAAAACGAAGCGAAGGGAACTGAATTTATGGTCGGTGCAGGCATCAATTTCCAGATCCTGACTCCGCGCATTTCTTCCACGGTCATTACCAAAGCTGCTTACGATACGGTCATCAACAGCAAAGTTGAACATCATGATGCCGTCACAGCCAGTTACAAGACAAATGCAACAACTTCAAGCATGGCATATAACCTGTATGCAAAGCTGAAACTAAAGCATGCAACAATAAAAATGGGTGGTGAATATGGCGGAGATAACAACGCTTACATGATGCTTGGAGGATACGTAGTAAAATCCGTTACTGATCCGGTGAAGGGCCTGGTGGATTACGCAAATATCCGTTCTTACGCCTTATGGGCTGAGTGTCATACCAACGGCCAGCGCTGGCAGCCGGGACTCTTCCTGGGTTTCGCAAAGAATCTTGGTGCCGGTGAGACAGTTTTGGCTTCTACAACCCTGATTTCTTCCACTCCTTTGGTTGTGACAGGCCCTTATTATGCAAGAGGAAGCAACATTGATTACATCTACCGTGTTTCACCGCGACTTGTTTTCAATGCCGGCAAAGTAAGGCTGGCCGGAGAAGTCGAGTATACGGCTGCTGCTTATGGCAAGACCAATGAAAAAGGGTATGTGTACAATGCAAGCGAAGTTGCAAATGTGCGGCTGCTGCTTGGAGTTTACTACTTCTTTTGATAGGTGGCAGGATCAGTCGATTTGACTGTCCACATGCTCAGGAAACGGACTACTTTGGTTGTGTCATAACCGGGCACCTTCGGGTTGGGATATTCGAATGCATCCGAATCCTGTGTATTCAGGCGCTTACCATTCTTGTCCAGGATAACGAAAACAGGAAATCCAAAACGATTTGGAAACTCAAAGCGTTGGAATATTTCGTTATTTCTTTTTTCCTTTTCCTTCGGAACATTCAGCAGCAGGTAGATGTAGTTTTCTTTCATCAGGGAATCAATCTTCGGGGTTCCCTTTACCATGGCATGAAACCGCAGGCACCAGGGGCACCAGTTTCCACCGAACTGGATCAGTATTTGTTTGTTTTCTTTCTGAGCCTGCTTGATGGCCAGGTCCAGGTCTGATTGCAGGTTCTGGTTGTTATTATACGGTTGCGCCTTTTCCTGGGAAAAGGAAATTCCTGCGATAAAGAAAAAAACGATGATCAGGATTGATTTTTTCATTGAATTAGCACTATTAATTTATAAAAAATCACCGCAAAGACGCAGAGGCACTAAGATTGGCAAGTAACATCTAGTTTCTCTGCGTCTCTGCGTCTCTGCGGTAAAAACATACTTTTGAGACAATCTCTTGAGATGGGGTTTATTACATCCCATATTTTTCAATGATCTCCTGCTTGGTCTTTCCAAGGATATCATATTTCTTTCCAACCTTTTTAAATGCAGCCAGTGCTTTTTCGAGGTGGTGAATCTCATGACCGGCGGAGATCTGCGTACGGATCCGAGCGGCTCCCTGCGGAACAACCGGGAAGAAGAACCCGATGGCATAGATGCCTTCTTCATAAAGATCACGGGAAACATCCTGTGCCAGTTTTGCATTGAACAGCATCACCGGGACAATCGGAGTATCCCCTGCCTTGATTATTAAACCGGCATCTATCAAGCCTTTGCGCCAGAACTCCGTATTTTTTTCGAGCTTGTCGCGACGATCAGTAGAGGCAGAAAGGATTTCCAGAACCTTGATCACACCTGCAACAACAGGCGGAGCGATGGTGTTTGAGAAAAGGTATGGGCGCGCTTTCTGGCGGCACATCTCAACGAGTTCCTTACGGCCTGAAACACAACCACCGGATGCACCTCCAAGACCTTTACCGAATGTGGTGGTGATGATATCGATCTTCCCCATCACACCATATTTTTCGTGGGTCCCACGTCCGGTCTTTCCAATGAAGCCACTGGAATGAGAATCATCAACAAAAAGAAGTGCATCATATTTCTCGCAAAGCTCCACCATCTTATCAAGTTTGGCAGTATCGCCATCCATTGAGAAAACGCCATCAGTGATCACGCATTTCAGGCGCTTGTCGTTGTGAAGCTGAAGCTTTTCCTCCAGGTGTTCCATATCGGAATGCTTGAAGGTATCATGCATTGCACTGCAGAGACGGATGCCGTCAATGATGGAAGCATGCACCAGGCGGTCGGAGATCATGACATCGTCCTTGGTAAGAATGGCTTCAAATACGCCTGCATTGGCATCCATGCATGATGGAAAGAGGATCGTATCTTCTGTTCCGAGGAATTTTGTCACCATCTGCTCGAGCGTCCGGTGAATATCCTGCGTTCCGCAGATAAAGCGAACAGAGGACATTCCATAGCCATGTGAATCAAGGCCTGCGTGGGCAGCCTTTACTACTTCCGGGTGACTTGAAAGCCCGAGGTAATTGTTGGCACAGATGTTTATCACCTTTTTCAAAGGCGCCCCGGCCGGGAATTCAACTTCAATATCAGCAGCCTGTGCTGAATGAATATACCGTTCCTGCTTGAACAAACCGGCATCTTTCAGGGAGGTGATCGTCTCCTGGTAACTCCCGCGTGTTTTGTCGCTATAAGCCATATCACACCTCCTTTTATTTTACAAATTCATTGACCAAAGCACAGATCTTGTTTACTGAATCAAACGCTTCCGGTGTAGCTTTATCATCCGGTATGGAGATCTGGTATTTGTTTTCCAAAAACCGTTTGAGGGAGACCATCGAAAAAGAATCCACGATACCGCCGGAGATTAATGGAGTATCATAGGTAACTTCAGAATCATCTTCAACGTATTCTTTGATAACATAAGCTTTGATAACTTCCTTCATGTCTTCCATTGTTGCTTCTCCTATGTATTAAGTTTATAATTTATTATTAAAATTTTTATTGAGATTTTACAAATTCTAACCCGTGCTTTCCCCTTTTTAAATCAAAAATCGTTAATCCTTGTTCTTAAATCAAATATCATCAATCATCTTCCAGCGTACTCGTATCCCCTATCTCTTCGCCCCATTCCTTGGCATGGAGGATACGGCGCATGATCTTTCCGCTCCGGGTCTTCGGCAGGTGGTCAATGAATTCAATCTCCTGAGGCATTGCCAGTGGAGAAAGCTTCTTCCTGACGAAATTCATGATGTCCAGATCAAGATCCTTGCTTGCGATAAACCCGGGTTTCAATGTAACAAACGCCTTCACCACTTCCATGTTTACAAAGTCGGGCTTTGCAACTACAGCAGATTCGGCAACTGCAGGATGTTCGAGCAATGCGGATTCCACTTCGAACGGACTTACAAGATGTCCCCCCGTGTTGATGACGTCGTCATCGCGTCCGACAAACCAGAAATAACCTTCATTGTCGATGCTTGAACGGTCGCCGGGAAGATACCATCCGTTCTTGAATTTGTTTTTATAGGTCTCTTCGTTGTTCCAGTAGGTCCTCATCATCGAAGGCCAGCCGGGCTTGATCGCAATGAGTCCGATCTTTCCACTTTCACCAAATGGTTCGAATGTATCGGGATCCACAACTGTGGCTGTGATGCCCGGAAACGGTTTGCCCATTGATCCGGGCTTGATCTTCATGCCGGGGTAGTTGGTGATCATGATCGAACCGGTTTCCGTCTGCCAGTAAGTATCCAGGAATGGTTTCCCGAAAACTTTTTCTGACCAGATTACGGCTTCAGAATTCAAAGGTTCTCCAACGCTTGCCAGGTGACGCAGGCTGGAGAGATCAAACTTTTTAATGATCTCATCCCCTGCTTTCATCAATGAACGGATTGCAGTCGGCGCTGAATACCACATTGTGATCTTATGTTTTTCAATGAATTTGTACCAGTTCTCGGCTGAGAAGCCGGAATCCAGGACACATTGGGTCACACCGTTACTGAATGCACCAATGATTCCATAGGAAGTGCCGGTAACCCAACCCGGGTCGGCCGTGCACCAGTAGATATCATCATCGCGCAGATCCAGCACCCATTTTGATGTCAGGTATTGTGAGATCAGTGAGTAGTGAACATGTTTTACACCTTTCGGCTGACCGGTTGTGCCGGATGTATAATGCAGAACTGATGGTGATTCAGCCTTTGTAGGAAAGATATCAAACTTCTCGACTTTTGGCAAATCCTCCAGGTTGAGTGCAACTTCCTTTGGCAGCAATGGTTTTGAAGGATCCTGGTCAACTATGATGAGGTATTCGAGCCAGGGCATTTTATCCATGATCTTCCTGACTTTGGGGGCATGCTTTTTCTGGGTGATGATTGCGCGGGTCTGTGCATTTTCCAGACGAATGAAAAGCGATTCATCTCCAAATGCCGAAAACAAAGGCTGTGCAATGGCACCTGTTTTCAGTATTCCAAGAAATCCAAGGTATAATTCCGGGATTTTATCCATGAAAAGACAGACCCGGTCTTCCGGCTTGATCCCGAGATCGCGAAGAAACTGGCCAATTGTATTTGTAGCCAGCCGAATGTCGTTGTACGTGTATCTTTTCTCAATTCCGTTATTGCCTTCCCAGATCAGTCCCAGTTTATTGGCTTTTCCCATAGCACAGATCCGGTCTGAACAATGCCACCCGATGTTCAGTGTTTCACCTGGTTTATAATCCAGCTCTTTTTCGGAGAGGTTCCAGGAAAAATCCTTTATTCTTTCTTCGTAAGATCCGATATTCGTCATAGGTTTCAATTTGGAGTTTCAAAATACAAATTTTTCACGATGGTACAAAGGAGTATAATCTTTCACGGAGAATCTCAGACAAAGTCTTCGTGGAACTCTGTGTCTTCTTCGTGGATCTTCGTGTAATAAAAATCAGGTAGTGTCATTTTTCAATTTCAACAATGACTATAGCTGTTGCCATCTCTTTTAAGTGCGATAAAGATACATGAATTTTCGAAATCCCCTCATCTTTTGCAAGTTGTTCGGCTTTACCGGTTAATTTTATCAGTGGCTTCCCATATTCATCATGGTAAACATCGATATCTGCAAACCGGATCCCAAATCTCCAGCCGGTACCGATGGCTTTCAGAAAGGCCTCCTTGGCTGAAAAACGCGCGGCATAATTTTCATATTTATGCTTTTTTGTTTCACAGTATGCAATTTCACCAGGAGTGAAAATTTTCTCCCTGAATCCAATATCACGCTCCATAACGGATTTGATCCGGCTTACTTCAATGATGTCTGTTCCCGTTCCGTAAATCATTTCATTAAGGAGAATTTAGAATTTAGAATTTAGAATGCAGGAATTCAGAATTCATAATTATAATTTGTTTTCACTGCATTCCTGCATTAAATGGCACCAAGTTTCTTCCCGACTTTCCTGAATTTGTCGAGTGCAAACCCGATCTGCTCCATGGAATGTGCTGCACTGATCTGAACCCTGATCCGGGATTTTCCTTTGGGAACAACCGGGTAATAAAAGCCGATCACATAAATACCTTCTTCCAGCAATGCGTTGGCAAAATCCTGTGAAAGCTGTGCATCATTCGGAAGGTGACCAAACAGAACCGGTACGATCGGGTGAATCCCGGGAACGATCCTGAATCCAAGGTCTTCCATGCCTTTCCTGAAAAGCTTTGTATTTTCGAACAACGTATCTCTCAGCGCTGTAGTTTCTGAGAGCATGTTCAGGACTTCCAGCGTGGCACCTGTAATTGCAGGTGTCAGCGTATTGGAGAACAGGTACGGGCGTGAGCGCTGGCGCAGGATCTGAACGATCTCTTTCTTCCCGGAGATACATCCGCCGGATGCACCGCCCAATGCTTTTCCAAATGTTGTTGAGATGATGTCAACCCGGCCCTGGGCATTGCAATGTTCAATCGTCCCTCTCCCGGTCTTCCCTACAAATCCTGTGGCATGCGAATCATCAACCATGACCAGTGCGTCATATTTCTCAGCCAGGTCGCAGATCTTGTCAACCTGCGCAATGATCCCATCCATCGAAAAGACACCGTCGGTAACGATCAGCTTAAACCTTGCTTCACTGGCATCCTGGAGAACCTCCTCGAGGTCGTCCATGTCATTGTTCTTGTATTTAAAACGCTTTGCCTTGCACAAACGAACTCCATCAATGATGGATGCATGATTCAGTTCATCCGAGATGATCGCATCCTGCTCCCCGAGAAGTGGCTCGAAAACCCCGCCATTGGCGTCAAATGCCGATGAGTACAAAATGGTGTCTTCCATTCCCAGGAATTCACTCAGTTTGGCTTCAAGGTCTTTGTGGATCTTTTGCGTTCCGCAAATGAATCTTACAGATGACATGCCGTACCCGTAGCGGAAGAACGTGTAATTTGCTCCGGCCATTACCCTCGGGTCATTCGACAAGCCGAGATAATTATTGGCACAGAAATTCAGCACCTTTTGTCCTTTGTCGGTCTTGATTTCCACTCCCTGCGGAGTGGTAAGGATCCGTTCGGTTTTGAAAAGTCCTTCCGAGATGATGCAGTCGATCTGTTTTTGCAGGTAATCCTTGAATTTTCCGTACATAGCGGGTTTTAATAGTGATTGATATCCGGGAATCAAAAGTAGTAAAATTTTATTTTCATCCGTGAATTCTCTCAGGTGTGCAGTGATGCTGACCATTTATACCGCTAAGAAGCAAAGAGGCTAAAAAACATGTAACTTTGATCCGGTATAAGAACACGGAAAATGAAAAAGACATTAACTTTTCTTGCCATGATGATTTTGGGGGTATTCCTCGTTGTCATCTCTTCCTGCAAAAAAGATCAACCGGTTCCGGATTATCCCCAGCTGATTGGCTCATGGACAGGTACGACTTCACAAGGTGCATCCATCACATTCTGGGTGGATAATATTAAGGGAACCCTGTATGTAGAATCCTATCACGTTACCGTCTATACAAGCACCGGCACACAGGATTACCAGGCGATCAACAGCGCAGGGATCGTTGCCTTGTCGAGCACAACATTCCGTATCCCAATCGGGACAGGTAGTTCAGGACCTTCTTACATTGACGGGATTTTTGATCTCACGGATAATACACTCAGCGGTAACTTTGCAGTGTATGCTGCCGGGAATAATGTGGATATCATCACGGGCACCTACCTTGCCGAAAAAAAATAACTCAACTCTCAACACATGATAAATTTCATCTATCACAATCCGACGACGCTTCATTTCGGGAAAGATGTCCTGAAAGATCTAGGCGCAACAATTAATCTTTACGGAAAAAGGGTGCTTCTTGTTTATGGAAAAGGATCCGTTAAAAAAAGTGGTTTGTATGACCAGGTCATAACGATCCTTGATAAAGCTGGTGCCGAAGTTTTTGAATACAGCGGCATCCAGTCCAACCCGGTCGTGCAGGATGTGGATGCAGCTGCCGCGATCGGGCGCGAGAATAAGGTTGATGTGATCCTTGCCGTTGGCGGCGGAAGTGTTATTGACTCGTCAAAAATAATCTCCATTACCATCCCCGTTAATCACACGGCATGGGCCTTCATGTCCTATAAAGCAAAACCGCTGGAAGCCGTTCCGCTGATTGCAATACTGACGCTTGCTGCCACAGGTACAGAGATGAATTCTTTTGCCGTTATCTCCAACCATGAAGTCCAGGTAAAAGACGGCTACGGCTCACCGCTGATTTATCCTGCACATTCTTTTCTCGATCCCCAGCTGACATGTTCTGTCCCAAAGAACTATACGGCTTATGGAGTTGCAGATCTTATCGCACATTGTTTTGAAGCATGGTTTGGAGCAGGAGAAGCAACACTGAGTGATCGGTTTGTCATCTCCATCATCCGTGAGGCGATTGAAACAGGTCCGCCGTTAATGAACGATCTTCAGAATTATTCCCTTCGGGAGAAGATCATGTATGCAGCTACCATGGCTTTGAATGGATTTACTTTACACGGAAGGATCAGTGGTGACTGGGGCGTGCATTCAATCGGGCACATTCTTTCATTGTTATACGATGTTCCCCATGGCGCCTCTTTAACGATTGTATACCCGGCCTGGATGCGCTTCATAAAGAACCGTTGCCCGGAGCGTGTGGCACTGCTTGGTTCAGAATTATTCAGGGAAAAACTTTCGGCAGATGAAACCATCGGCAGGATCGAAACATTTTTCCGTTCCATCGGTTGCCCCGTAAGACTTTCGGAACTGAACATTCCAAATGTTCAGAAAGAGATGATCTATAAAACGATGGTAAGCAATAAGGTTTCCGGGGTTAATCTGAAGTTGAAGGAGACGGATTATCGTGAGATAATTGAGTTGTTTGTATAGGAAGAATGAATGACAGGAATAACGAATATGCGAATGACGAATGTAATGCCAGAAATTTAGAATTATGAATGGACTTTCAAGAAGGGTACTATTCTAAATTCCGAATTCGTGAATTTCATTCGTCATTCGCATATTCGTCATTCCTGTCATTTGATTTATTCTTCTTCTTTCTCCTGCTCTTCGTAGGTCTTCAGCAGTTTATCCTGGACTTCGCCCGGTACCTGCGTATATTCGGCAAATTTCATGTTGTAGGTTGCCCGGCCGCTGGTAAGCGAACTCAACGCGGTTGAATAACGGTTCATTTCAGCAAGCGGAACCTTGGCAATGATCTTCTGGAAATTGCCTTCGCTGTCCATTCCCATGATGATGGCACGGCGACCTTGTAAATCGGTCATTACATCACCCATCTTGTCTTCCGGAACGATGACTTCAACATCATAAATAGGTTCCAGGATCTTTGGTCCGGCATTTTTAAAACCTTCTTTAAATGCATGCCTTCCGGCCAGTTTAAAAGAAATTTCATTGGAATCAACCGGGTGCATTTTCCCGTCATAAATACTGACGACAATATCCCTGGCATACGAACCCGTGAGCGGACCTTCTTCGATCTTCTCCATGATCCCCTTTAAAATTGCAGGGATAAAACGTGCATCAATGGCACCACCAACGATACAGTTGTGCAAAAGAAGTTTTCCGCCCCATTCCAGTTCAATGACATCTCTTCCACGGATCGGGAATTCGGTTTGATCTTTCATTCCTTCACGGAAAGGCTCGATCAGCATGTGGACTTCACCAAACTGACCAGCGCCGCCTGATTGTTTCTTGTGGCGGTACATGGATTTTGCAGATTTGGTAATGGTCTCACGATACGGGATTTTGGGTGCAATAAATTCGATCCCGATTTTTTCGAGGTTCTCGATGCTCCATTTTGCAATGTTCAGGTGAAGTTCACCCTGGCCCAGCAGTAATACCTGTTTCAGCTCCTTGGAGTAGATCAGGACCAGTGTTGGATCCATCTTGCTCATTTCATTCAGGATGGCTCCCAATTTTTCATCATCACCTGCATTTTTTGCCTTCACCGCGGTCCTGAATTTGGGCTCAGGATAAACGATCGGCTCGATAACATCATCAGGATTTTTTGTAGAATTCAGGGTATTGTTGGTAAACGTATTTTTCATTTTAATGGTTGCACCGATATCTCCGGCAACCAGTTTCTCAACCTTCTCACGGTTTTTCCCGTTGATGACGAACAACTGTGAAAGTCTTTCTTTTGAACTGTTCCGTGTAGGATTGATCATATCCATTGCTTCGGTGATCTCCCCTGCATATACCTTGAAGAATGAGACTTCACCAAGATGAGGCTCAATGCTGGTTTTAAAAACAAACGCAGTGGCTGGCTGGGATGAGTTGCATGTCATTTCCTTGCCATCTGTCGTTTTGATCGCAGGAACTTCATTCGGAGCAGGAACACTGGCTGCAACAAATTCAAGAATGCGGCCAACACCCATGTTGTTTTTTGCGCTCATGCAAAGAACCGGGAAAATTGACCGGCTTAACAAGCCTGATTTTAATGCGCTGGCTGTCTGCTCTTCGGTTAAATTTCCTTTTTCGAAGAAAACTTCCATCAGCTTCTCGTCTTTTGATGCCAGTTCTTCTATCAGTGCATCATGAAGCTCGGTGGCTTTTGCTTTTTCGCCTTCAGGGATATCCAGGATCTCCGGTTTTCCGCCACCTTGCGGATATTTGTACATCTTCATTTTCAGAAGATCGATGAATGAATTAAAGCCTGAACCGGTGCTTACCGGGTATTGCATCAAGGTAACATTGTTTCCGAAAGCTTGTTTTAACTGGCGAACAGCATCCTCAAAATTGGCATTTTCATGATCCAGGTGATTCAGAACAAAGATGACAGGCTTATTCAGCTTGGTTGTATGCCTCCAGGTGATCTCCGTCCCGACTTCCACGCCGTTCACGGAATTGACAATCATCAGAGCAGTATCGGCAACCCTGAGTGCAGATATGACTTCACCAATAAAATCATCAAATCCCGGTGTATCTATGATGTTTATCTTTTTATTATCTGCCAGTGTATACATTACTGAAGCCACAACAGAATTCTGGCGCTCCAGCTCTATTGCACGGTAGTCGGATATTGTGTTTTTATCTTCAACCGTTCCTCTGCGGCTGATAACTCCACCCTCAAAGACCATTGCTTCACCAAGTGTTGTTTTACCCGATTTTGCTCCCCCGATGAGGGCAATGTTCCTGATCTCGTTCGTTTGAAATACCTTCATGATTGAATGTTTATGATAATTAGAAAGAAGAATTGTCTGAAAAAGGAATGCAAAGGTACAAATCTGCCCTTAATTTACAAAGGGTTACGATTTATTTTCTTTATTCCCGAGGTGGCTGAAGATCTTTCCCCACTGGACGTCATTCATTTTTGAGCCCAGCACCTCGATCACATTTCCTGCCATTAATGCACCGATATCTCCGCATTCTTTCAGGCTGTTTCCCAGGGAATGTCCGTAGAGGAAACCCGCCGCATAAAGATCACCTGCACCGGTGGTGTCAAGTGGTGTGACCGGGACGACCCCAATTTCGGTAAGATCATTGTTGCTTTTAATAAGTGAACCCTTTGAACCTGTTTTTACCACCGCGACATGGCATTTCTTGCTGATCTCCAGGACCGCTTCATAAGGCTCCATCCCGGTGAATGCCCTGGCTTCTTCTTCATTCGCAAATACGATATCAACATATTTCTCAATGATCTCATGCAAAAACGCAAGGTTGGCCTCAACGATGTTATAGCTCGACAAATCGAGTGAAACGATCAGGTTGTTCTCTTTGGCAATTTTGACGGCCCTTTCAATCAATTGATGATTCTGGACCAGGTAACCTTCGATATGAAAATAGTCGTATTTTTTAAAGATATCCGGGTTGAGATGCTCAGAAACCAGTTCAATCGCGGCGCCCAGGTAAGTTGCAAAGGTGCGTTCCGAATCCGGGGTTATAAGTCCGACCGCCCGGCCCGTTTCCCTTGCGCTGTGGATCATGTGGGGTTCTACGCCGGCATTGATCATATCCATAACAAAAGAACCGCCCAGCTCATCTTCACCGATCACACCAATGTATCCGACAGGTACCCCCAGCTTTGCCAGTCCGTGGATCGTGTTTGCCGCAGAACCGCCTGCAGAAACACCTCTTTTGTGGTCCTTTAATGCATCGAGGATCTGGTTGCTTCGGTCAGCATCCACGAGCTGCATGCTCCCTTTGGGAAGACCGAGAACATCCAGGATGCTGTCGCCATCCAGCTGGATAAGTATATCAACAAGGGCATTGCCCATTCCAAGTATCTTTTTCATTCGTCTGATTTTTAGCTGGGCCAAAAGTAGCAATTATCGGCAAACCGGCAAACGCTTCCTTCTGTTATTCTGTTCAGCTTATTTAAGTGTTTAAACCAAATTGCCACGGTTGTGCTTTAGATTTAGAAAGTGAAGCCCGAATTATCAATAATTTGATTAACCACAATGAACACAAAGAAATCACTATGAACACAAAGTCATTACAAGTAGCCTTAGAATCCATTGTGATCTTTGTGTAAAACTTAGTGAACATTGTGGTTATTCTATCCCCAAGTAACCGTTAATCATTCTTTTTATCCCTTGCTTAAGCAGGGTTACATTAAAATTTATTAGTAACCCAAGCTTGTAATTGCCAAGCTTCATATATGTAAGTATTTGAGCGAAATGAACATCATTCAGACATTCTACGCTTTTGATTTCTAGAACGACTTTACTTTCTACCAGGATATCAATCCGGTAACCGCACTCTAGTTTGACTTCCTCGAAAACCAATGGCATTGGCTTTTCCTTTTGAATATATAATCCGGATTGTTGAAGTTTATATGCAAGACATTCTTTATAGGCGCTTTCAAGTAAACCTGGGCCTATTGCTCTGTGCACTTCAATGGCTAAGCCAACTATTTTATTTGCAATTTCATTCTCTTTCATATCAATGTTTAAAATGTTCGTTTATTTTCTTCATTAATCCGCCTGGGGATGAAATGTCATACAAAAACATCAATTTTTTTTGCAGGTTGAATGAAGACAGGTTTAAGTCTTTTGGTTTCAAACATCAAGTTTCATTGAAGAACCACACTGAACACTATGAATTCTTTGAGGCCTTTGTGTAAAATCTTGGTGAACTTTGTGGTTAAACACCACTTCTACCCGGATGCTTCTTCAATGCTCTTTGGGTTTGACTGGATCAAAAAACCGGCTGCCATTTTTACATGCCCTGGCAATTTTCCTCTAACGATCCTATAGGTTGAGTATACTATGCCTATACTGATCGTTTATGCTGGCAAATTGTCATGAATTAAAGAAAATTGAAACAAAATCTAAATGCAGGCATAAAAATCACCACGACAGAAACATCAGGTTCTTCTTGCTAAATTTGCAAAAGTCGTATCGACTAGTGTTCTATAATGTGATAAATGCAATTCCTATGAGCAAGGAACTTTCAATTAAACAACTCATGCAAATCCCCGGTGTCGGCAAATCCATTGCCAATGATCTCTGGCAGATCGGTATTACCCGGGTTGAAGATCTGGATGGAAAAGATCCGCAGATCCTGTTTGAACAGTCAAACCGTGTTGCAGGAACGGTCCAGGACAGGTGCCTCCTGTATGTCTTCCGCTGTGCCGTATATTATGCAGAAACCAAGGGAGAAGACAGGGATCCTGAAAAACTGAAATGGTGGAACTGGAAGGAAAAGTGAATCGTCACGCGTCACGTGTCACGAACAGGTCATCTGATCAGGGTTACTACACCCTTTAATACAACGGGCTTTGAATCGGTGCTGTTCACGGATTTATAATCAATCCGCCAGGCATACGTTCCCGGTGGCATCAGTTGCCCGGCATACGTGCCATCCCAGCCATCAAAGATGTTGTGGGATTCAAAAACGGTTTCTCCCCACCGGTTGCTTATAATCATCGAAAAACTTGTGTTTGCATCCAATGTTGCGACTGCCTTAAAGACATCATTCACACCATCACCGTTGGGCGAAAATCCTGAGGGCACATAAATTCCGGTTTCGCAGACTTTTAACAGGACTGTATCACTGATCCCCGTGCACCCTGCACCATTGGTCACACTGACCCAATATTGTCCCGGAGAGGAAGCTGTATAATAACGATCCGTACTTCCATCCTGCCATTGATATCCTGTATAGCCCGGACCGGCATCAAGTTCCGACGGGGTTCCCGAACAGAGATAATCCTTGTCAGTAAGTTTTACGACTGGAACCGGTGAGACAGTAATAGAAAGGGTGTCCGAGAATGCAGGGTTGGCGGCGCAGGCAAGGCTGGATGTCAGTTTGCACCATACTTGTCCGTCAGCCACCGGCGTATAGGAATACGAAGAGGCTCCCGTGCCAACCGGTGATCCGTCCAAAAGCCACTGGTAGGTTGGTGTTGGTCCTTCATTTGTAACGACGGAGGAAATATTCACCGATGCTCCTGCACAAACCTTGGTCTGGCTGCCGGTAATGTTGATGGTCGGCAGGATGCCTGTATTTACATTGACTGTTAATGTCGTTGGAAGTGAACATTGCCCGCCTGCGGGAGTAAACGTATACGTTGAAGCACCCGTTGTCGCCGTACTGATAGTTGCCGGAACCCATGTGCCGCTGATCCCGTTAAGGGAAGTCGGAGGCAATTGCGGGGGCTGGCTGTTCTGGCACTGATCACTGATTGCATTAAACGTCGGGATGATCGAAGTGGTCACTTCAATATTCATGGTGTCAGCTATTCCACACTGACCGGTAGCCGGCGTAAAGATGTAGGGTGTCGTACCGATTGTTGTTGTACTTACCGTTGAAGGATTCCATATCCCTGTGATGCCGTTTAATGAAGTAGGTTGCAATACCGGGGCAAAGCTGTTCTGGCAAAGCGGCCCGATCTGTGCAAAAGTCGGGACGATCACTGGTGCAACAGAGATGTGCATGGTATAATTCACGCCACACTGACCCGGATCAGGTGCAAATACATAATCACTTGTTCCTGCCACAGCCGTGCTGATATTGGCCGGGAACCATGTTCCGGTAATGCCGTTGATGGATTCAGCGGGCAACGCAGGTTCGGCACTGAACTGGCACAACGGCCCGATCTGTGTGAATGTCGGTGTGATCTGGGTTGCGATCACAATGGTGATGGTCGCCGGTATGCCGCACTGACCGCCACCCGGCGTAAAGGTAAAAGGAAACGAACCAACCGTACTTGTATTGATCGTAGCGGGTGACCATGTTCCCGTAATGCCCTCCAGGGAAGTTGTTGGTAAAGAAGGTGCGTTGCTGTTCTGGCAGTAAGGCCCGATCTGGGGAAACGTCGGTGTGATCTGTGATGCTATAGTGATGTCCATTGTGAATACCAGGCTGCACTGACCTGCAACCGGGGTAAAGGTATAGGTGGTTGTGCCAATCGTACCGGTATTAATGGTCGGAGGGCTCCAGGTTCCGTTGATGCCATTGGTAGAAACGGCAGGAAGTGTTGGTGGAGTACTGTTCTGGCATAACGGGCCGATCTGTGCAAACAATGGGGCAACCTGGTCCGTTATGATGATGTTCATTGTTGCAGGGTTTGCGCACTGGCCTGCATCCGGTGTAAAGGTATAGGTAATTGTGCCGGAGACTGTTGTATTGATTGTGGACGGTGACCAGCTCCCGGTAATGCCTTCATTGGAAGCTGCCGGTAACCCGGGTGCCGTACTGTTAATGCAATAAGGGCCCATGGGTGTGAAAGAGGGATTAAGTATAGCGCTGACCGTAACTGTTGCAGTCACACAGGGAGATTTCGAACATGCATTCTCCCAGCGGGCATAAAAAGTATAAGTGCCCGGCGCTGTGGGCGGAGTAGTATAGGTATAACTGTTATTGGCACCGGTTCCGGCACCCAGCAAGGTTCCGCCGTTTTCTGTTCCGCAGCCGCCAAGATACCAGTTCAGTGTCCCTGTTGCCCCGTTTGATCCTCCCGACCCTCCGGGAGCCTCCAGCAGAACACTTGGTGGGATCGGACCCGCCGTGCAATAAATATTGGGGGTGATGGTTGCCGATGTCGGGGGTACTGTTGCAGGATACTGTGCCAGGCCGGAAGCATACCTGGTTTCATTGTAAGCACGTCCCCTTGCAACGTTATAATCGTTTCCGTGAATAGCATCCGTCGTGTACCTGAATGCATAAACCCGGTAAAAATATCCTCCTGAACACAGAACGTTTGGCACAATTGTATTGTCAACTCTGGTAATGGTCTGTGAAGAATTGACGGTATCAATCACAGTGCCGCCGCCGGTGACAGCATCTCCTGGTATGTATGTATGACCATCCATCGGATCTCCAAACGTATTTACCGTATTCCTGACAATCATATAACCCTGTGTCTTATCTGCCGGATAGGCATCAGTCGCAGCAGTCCATGCCATTGTAACTTTAGTGTTGCCCGGATCATACGTAAAAGTCAGGGGTTGCGCCGTCCAGGTGGGTTGCCTTAATTTTCTCCAGAAGTCGGAGTTGGGAGTAGTAGAAGCCACAGGATTCGCTGGATTCGGAGGATTGGGAAGCCCCATAATGGCATCACCGTTGGCTACTGTGGTAGCCCATAACAGTCCTTCCTGGTTACCCGACGCAGCATATCCATAATGGGTGATCGTGTCGCCGGGGCTTACCACAACGGCATAGGTGTCTGTTAATGAACTGGCACATGACAACTTTGGTTCAGGAATTCCATTTGTAAAACTTGGACCCGGCACAAAATTTGGGGGAATGGCATCATGTCCGAATTTAATGTGATCAAGCGTGCTGCTGCTTGGATCATACAAGTGGATCAGATCCGCATTCCCGGCAATATTCACAACAACGCCCGGAGTAAAATAGGTTGTATTGTCTGAGGAAACCTCAATGTATCCGTCCGTTTTAATTACATGGGCGGCGTGCGTGCCAACCCAGACCACAATTACCGTTCCGGTACGCAGATGGGTCCATAAGGGAACGGGTTTAAAAGTTGTCAAAGGAGTTTGTACAGAAGTTTGGGTTTGATTGTCGTCGGAAAACTTCCAGTTACTCATATCTACATTATCACCCGTCACCATGAATTCAATCCATTCATTCGGCGATGTTGGCTTATTACAATACTTATTGATTACAACAAGAGGCGGAATTATTGTAGGCGCCTTTCCTTTCTTTTTATGCTTTAAAGAAGCGACCCTGGGATGCTGCGTCTGTACCCGGTTTGTTCCCGGTTTGGTAATCTGAATGGAATTCGCTTTTGCTTTTGCAGGAGAAACCTGTGCAAACAAAGGAATGACACCCAGCCAGAAAATTACACCAAGAACGATGCGTAGGAATTTTTCCATAGTACGGAAAAGAGTATTTCTCTTCTGTTTTTTCAATTATTTAAAAGTGTGCAAATATACAAAAAATTGTGCTTGCTTTTGCTGGCTTACAGATACTCTTGTATCCAGCAAGGATTTAAAAATTTCCTCTATTGTGTTCCAATGTGCATAAGTGGTGAAAAAGCTATAAACAGATGATGCATTTCTTACAATTTAGTTGCCTGCTTATAAAATATTTCCTTCCCGTGTCCCGGGAATTCCATGTAAATTTGCATCTAAATTATTGAATAATCAATATCTTTTTTAATATTTTTTCATGGAAATACAGGGAAAAGTAAGTCAGTTATTGCAGCTCCAGACAGGTGCAGGAAAAAACGGTCAGTGGAGAAAGCAGGATTTCATATTGGAAACGGAAGGACAGGTTTCGCGGAAGATCTGTTTTTCGCTCTGGGGCGAGAAGATCGATCAATTCAGCCTGAGCACAGGAGAAACCGTAACCGTGAGTTTTGATCTTGAAAGCCGTGAATACAACGGGAGATGGTACACTGATGCCAAGGCCTGGAAAATATCAAAAGGAGAACAAAGCCCGGTGAACAAGCAGGAAAACAAATCGAACGCAGAGATTCCCGCCTCAGACGACATTATGCCAACCGCGGAGGATGATCTGCCGTTTTGATTTAAGAACAAGGATTAACGATTTGTGATTTAAGAGTCTGTTTAAAAATTACCCTTCTATAGCAGACGGTTCGTGAACAATTACCAAAATTTTGTTACCACAAAGACACAATGATTTTCACAAAGGTCACAAAGATTATCTTAGTGTACATTGTGCATACTTTGCCTTTGTGGTTAAATATGGATTGTGCTTTAGGATTTTAGACAGTTCCTAAGAAATCTGGTATCTCTGCAATTTACAAACAGTTCAAAAATCCTGCCTGCGTTTGCGCTTCTTCATCACATCCGCTTCCGGTCCCAACCTCGTTTTATATACAAGTCCTCTACAATAAAAACCACGATCCAACAGTTAATCCGGACTCATTGCGTAATTGAAATATTTCATGTAGGTTTGTTCTGTTAAGATGAATTAAAAAGTTGTTGAAATGAAAGTAGCAATTGCAGGAAGCGGTTACGTGGGATTGGTAACCGGAACTTGTTTTTCAGAAGCCGGGATTGATGTTACCTGTATTGATACCGACGATCAGAAAGCGGTGATGACATATAGGATAATAACAAGTGATCAAAAAATTCAACCTAATCCATTCTACCAATGAATAAGAAAAAGATTCTGGTAACAGGAGGAGCAGGATTCCTGGGCTCTCACCTCTGCACACGTCTTTTAAATGACGGACATGATGTGGTTTGCCTTGATAATTATTTCACCGGGCAAAAGCAGAATGTTGTGCATCTCCTCGACAATCCTTACTTTGAATTGATCCGGCACGATGTGACCATGCCTTTCTTTATCGAGGTCGATGAGATCTATAACCTGGCCTGCCCGGCTTCCCCGATCCATTATCAATACAATGCGATCAAGACCATCAAGACCTCGGTGATGGGTGCCATCAACATGCTGGGACTGGCGAAAAGGATCAAGGCACGCATCCTGCAGGCCTCCACAAGCGAGGTCTATGGAGATCCTGACATTCATCCGCAGCCTGAATCTTACTGGGGTCACGTGAACCCGATCGGCGCACGGGCCTGCTATGATGAAGGGAAAAGAGCCGCTGAAACGCTGTTCGTGAATTATCATAAACAGAACAATGTAAGCATCAAAATCGCCAGGATATTCAATACCTACGGACCGCGCATGGATCCGAACGACGGGCGCGTAGTCTCGAATTTCATCGTCCAGGCACTGAAAAACCAGCCAATAACAATCTATGGTGAAGGCACACAAACCCGGAGCTTCCAGTATGTGGATGACCTGATCGAAGGCTTTGTACGGCTGATGGCATCGAGGGAAGAATTCACCGGGCCGGTCAACCTTGGAAACCCAAACGAATTCACGATCCTCCAACTGGCGGAAATGGTGATCCGGCTCACGAATTCCAAATCCAAAATCGTCAAACATCCGCTGCCACCTGATGATCCGACCCAACGTCAGCCGATGATCGAGCTGGCCAAAAAGGAGCTCGACTGGGCACCGAAAATCCCGCTGGAAGAAGGTTTGGTGAAGACCATTGAATTCTTTGCTTCGATTATCTGATTGAGAATTCAGAATGCAGATAAAAAGAAAATTCATGAAAAGGGAAATTGTACTTACAGTATTTTTCGCCATCATTTATAGCTTTGGTTACACTCAATGGCAGCAATTATCCGGGTATCCGGCAACCGGCAATGCATCGTCGCTGGTGGTAATAAATGATACGTTGATTGCATCCAGTGTCGGGAATGTGTACGACATGAAGCCCGGACTTTTTACTTCAACAGACCATGGGGCTACCTGGTCTGCAAAAGACACGAGCCTTGGAACCAGCGCCTATCCATTGTTTGCGGATGGGGGAATGTTATATGCCGGCACTGTGGGAAAAGGCGTCAATATATCATCGGATAAAGGGAAAAGCTGGACAAGCAAAAGCAACGGGCTGCCTTCGGATTTTGCAATCTTTGACCTGGTGAAAACCAACTCAAACCTCTATGTATGCGGATCGAGGGGGATATACCATTCTTCCGATGACGCAGAAAACTGGAAGGATATCAGCGTTCCCGGGATGATCCAGGCTACTGCTGTAATTGCTATGGGCGACACGCTTTTGTCAAGCATCGTGACGCTAACTGATGCCGGTGTATACCGTTCAATTGATAATGGCACAACCTGGTCATTGATCGATACCTTATCCGGTTTAACCGATGCCCGGATCCGTAATTTTTTTATTTATCAGAATACGCTCTTTGCAGCATCCAACGGAGACGTGGGAACCGGGAATATCTATCTTTCAACCGATCATGGAACCAGCTGGACTGCAGCCAATGGACTGGAAGACCTGGGAGGCAATACGGCCTATAACTTTTTTCCATTTGATAACATCCTCTTTCTTGCAACTTCAAACGGGGTGTACAAATCCGTCGATAACGGGTTGAACTGGATCCATACCGGGTGCACCAATACCATGTCCCTGGCAATGATCGGGGATACATTATTTACCGGCACAGGTTTTCATGGAATCTGGAAGAGGGCAGCATCTGAGCTTGAAGGGATGAATGAATTAAGCATGGACATGAATGGCATCGCGGTATATCCGAATCCTTCCTCAGAAAAAATAACAATCGTGATGAAACAGCCGTCATTTTCAGGAAACAGTATTGCTTCCATCTTCAATCCCAAGGGACAACTGATCATTCAATATCCTTTACAGGAACATAAAACCACGATTGACATCAGCGGACTTGCGACCGGAATTTACTTCCTGAAATTATCGGGCAACACTTTGAGCCAGGTCAGGAGGTTCGTCAGGAATTAACATTTACCTCTAAAGTGCAAAATGTCTTTGGGGAAATGCGAAAAGCCTTTGGCAAAGTTCAACATCGAACATTGAACATCGAAAATCATTGCTTATAATCAAGATTCTTCGTAGGTTTGAACATAAAAGAAAGAATCACCATGAAAAAAATTTTATTCATTCTTCCGTTACTCTGGGTTAATCTCCTTACTGCCCAGGATTACCAGCATATCTGTACACCGGGAACCACGTTGTACAAATCGGTCAACAACGACATCGGGGCCTTCCGAAGGGATTCTGTTCAACCTTCGGGAAACAATGACACCGTATTCATCTCCTACCGTGCAATTCAACAAGGCATATCCTATGCCTGTTTTGACACAACAAATGGTTCGGTACTTGGAAGAAAGATCCTGAAAAAGGCCAATGGCTGGTTCTTCTTTTTCAATTTCGGGCTTGATTCCATCAGGATCAATACACAGGCGCCGGTTAACGGAAGTTGGAAATTTGTTGACCTTCCGGATAAGGGATATATTCAAGCTACTGTCACAGAAATAACAAACGATAATATCCTTGGGGTGACCGATCCGGTTAAGGTCATCACGCTTCAGGCCAAAGACAGTAACAATGTAAACATTTCCCATCTCCTGAACCAGCGCAGCATAAAACTAAGCCAGCATTATGGCTTGTCACGCATGCTGAATGTTCCTTTGATCCCGAACGACACGATCCTGTATGACCTGGCAGGAAAGAGCAATCCCTTACTGGGAATTCAGGAACTGACCTGGCAGCAGATCTATAATTATTCTGTTGGCGATGAATTTCATTATACAGCCGGGGAATATTACCCGATAAACTATCCCACACTTATTTACGGCTACCAGAAATCCGAGATTTACCAGGTCATACAAAAAGAGACGTTCGGGAATGATTCGGTGACCTACACGATGGATTACTGCAGGAAGGACACAACTTCATATCCGGCTTCGGCGACCAGGATTCACGATACCATCACCGTTACTTATAACTTCATTAAGCTCGCAGCCGACAATGCAGCCTGGTTTGACAGGCTACCCGGGGAATTCATAAACCAGTATGATTTTTCTGACGCTTATAATGAGAATTTCACCTATGGAGGCAGTCAAACCAAAACCGTAACATTTGGAGCCTACATGAATTCGTATCCCTTCACCGGTTGCTGGATGCCATTAACGCAACCCGAGTGTCCCGGTGCAATGATTTCATATAACTATTCAGACGGCCTCGGACAAAGCCGTTACCAGGAAGATTGTTACGGACCCGGAGGAACCCATACACATTCGAAATGGAATTACCTTGTGTATTACAGGAAGGGCACTGAAACCTGGGGAACACCTGTTGCGACGGATTGTTCAGCCCTCACCGGGGTGGATGACAAATTGATCCGAGCAGGATTCCCTGTCAGGGTTTATCCAAATCCTGCAGAAACAGAAACTACGATCAATCTTGATCAAAAATTACTAAAGGATAATTTATCTTTCTCTCTTTATAATTACTCAGGCGCCAAAGTCAGGGAAGGATTATTTACAGCGCCGGTATTTCTTCTCGAACGCGGCCAGCTTTCCCCGGGATTATACATCCTCATTATTTCTGATAAAACCGGAATAATCCAGGGAAAAGCTAAGATCAGTTTCAAATAGATAGTTCCACAACAATGTTGTTATCTTTGCCACCATGTTTTAAAATCCATTCATCCATGAAAACCAGCTTCATCAGAATTTCCTTTCTCATCACTTTCGTCATTTCAATTTCGTCCATCAGTTCCGGACAGACCTATAACCTGAAAGATATGCCTCCATTCGATCCGAAAGTCAGAACCGGTGTACTTGACAACGGCATGCATTATTATATCCGATCGAACAACCTGCCTGAGCAACGGGGCGAATTTTATATTGCACACAATGTGGGTGCAATCCAGGAAGAAGACAACCAGAATGGCCTGGCTCATTTTACTGAGCACATGGCCTTCAACGGAACAGAGAACTTTCCGCATAAGACCCTGCTTGATTACCTGGCAACCATCGGCGTGAAGTTCGGGACCAACGTGAATGCCGGCACAGGCCTGGAGCAAACGGTATATAACCTTTCCAATGTGCCGTTGACCCGGAGTGGAATAATTGATACTGCAATGCTGATTCTCCACGACTGGTCGAATTATATCTCCTTTGATCCTGATGAACTGGAAGCTGAACGCGGCGTTATTCTTGAAGAATGGAGAATGTACGGATCTGCCGAGGAACGGATGACCAACAAGCTGGCGCCTGTCCTGTATAAGAATTCAAAATATGCCATCCGGAATGTAATCGGGGATACGGCCGTCATCCGTCATTTTAACCGCGAGGCCATCACGAGCTTTTATAAAAAATGGTACCGTCCCGATCTCCAGGCCATCGTCATTGTTGGCGACTTTGATGAAAATGTGATGGAAACGATGATCAAAAAGATGTTCAATGCGATTCCGAAAGCAGTTAATCCAACAGCCAAAGAGGAATATCCTGTTCCTGATAACGCGGAACCATTGATTGGCACTGCAACCGACAAGGAAGCCACTTCAACAACCGTAAATGTGATCTTCAAGCATGATGTAACGAAAGACAGCGAGAAGGACCTTGGATACATGCGGATGCTCATCATCCGGAGCCTTATCAACAGCATGTTCGCTCAGCGCATGAATGAACTTTCCCGCAAGGAAAATCCGCCGTTCATTTCAGCCTATTCCTTTTACGGAGGATTTACACGGAGCAAAGATGCTTTCAAAGGCGTGGCCCAGGCTGCAGACAACGGCGTGATCAAAGCCCTGACAGCCCTGCTTACCGAGATGGAACGCATGAAACAATATGGGTTTACTTCAACCGAATTTGACCGGGCAAAGGCCGATCTCCTGCGGAATTACGAATCACGTTACATGGAAAGGAACAAGCGGAAGAACCGTGAACTGGTTTATGCCAACATCTCCAACTTCCTCACCAATACCCCGAACCCGGGCGTTGAATACGAATATTCGTTTGCCCAGGCGATGATCCCGGGAATCACATTGGACGAACTGAATAATATCGCCAAACAATATGTCACCGAGAACAATGAGATCGTCACGGTAACCGGTCCGGACAAAGAAGGTGTGACACTGCCCACCGTCCCCGAGATACGGAAAGCACTTGCCGATTGTAAAAACATAAAAACAGCTCCTTATGTCGATTTGCTCGCCAACAGCAAGCTCGTTGAAAAAGATCCTGTTCCGGGGAAAGTCATAAAAACAGTGACCAACAAAGACCTTGGAACGACTGAATGGACCTTATCAAACGGTATGAAGGTTGTGATAAAGCCTACGGACTTCAAGGAAGATGAGTTGCTGATCCGCGGATTCAGCGGTGGCGGATGGTCCATGCTGAAGGATAATGAAATTCATACTGCAAGTATATGCGGGGAAGCGGTTTCACAAATGGGTATCAGCAATTTTTCCAGGACCGACCTGAACAAGATGATGGCTGGCAAGAGGGTGAATGTATCCATTGCGATCAATGATGACCAGGACGCGATGATTGCAAGAACCTCTCCAAAGGACATTGAGACAGCCTTACAACTCATCTATCTGTATTTTTCAAAACCCCGGTGGAGCGAGACCGATTACAAAACATGGATGGAGCGTAATAAGGCAAATTATATCAACGCTGAATCTGAACCAAGAAAAGCATTTTCTGATTCCGTCACCGTGATGCTTGCAAACCACAACCACCGGATCGTTCCCATGAGTTACAAGGCACTTGCCGATGTCACCTTCGAAAGCCTCAAAAAGGTGTATGGAGAATGCTTTTCAGACCCGCAAAATTTTACGTTCCAGTTTGTAGGAAAGATCAACCCGGGTGAACTGAAGCCCCTGCTTGAAAAATACCTGGCTTCCATTCCTGCAACCGGCCAGGTCAAAGCATACAAAGACAATGGCATCCGGCCTCCCAAAGGCACAGTCGCCAATGAGTTTAACCGTGAAAGCAAAACTCCGAGAACATCAATTTTCATCAACTATAACGGAACATCAGGATTTTCGTCCGGGGACAAACTATACGGTGCAGCCATCAGGCACATCCTGGAATTGAGGTATATTGACTTCATCCGCGAAGAAGAGGGAGGCGCTTATAACATCCGCGTCAATTACAGTGTCAATAAAAACCCGGTCCCGGGATTTATGATGAATGTAACGTTTGATACGGATCCCGTGAAAGCCGACAAGCTGATCTCAATCGTTCAGCGTGAAGTGAAATCGCTGGTTGAAAAAGGACCTACAGAGTCTGACCTGCAGAAAGCCAAGGAATACTTCCTGAAGCAACGCCAGGAAGACCTGAAAGAGAACAACTGGTGGGTCGGGGCACTTACCGACTACTATTTCTACAACCTCGACAACTACACCGGGTACGAAAATAATGTGAAAGCCCTGGATGCAGCTTCTATCCAGGAGTATGCAAAGAAAGCCTTTTCACAGGGAAATTCAATAAAAGTGATCATGCGGCCCTGATCAGATCAGGCTCCTTTTTCACCGGTAAACTGATCTTCCTTATTCTTAAAGAGCACGTTGAATGTGGTCAGACTTCCATACACACGTGTGATGTATTGCTGCAACTCCACTTTTTCCTCATCGGTCAGGTTGCTGGTATTGATCTTTTGCTCAAGCACGCGCAGGCGGTCGCGAACCATCACGATCTTGTGAAAGAACGCATCGATCGGAACCTCTTTTTCCTTCAGTCCTTCTTCGCCCGGGATCATGATCAGCTTGCCGCCTGTCCATTTGTTTCCTAACAATACGGTTTCCTGGAGATCGCTGAATTTACGCAACACGCGGATCAGGCTTTTCTCCATTTTCTCGTACGTGGCAAGGTCACCAGGCGTTTCAACGGCATCAATGATCTCCAGTCCTTCGTAATCCCTCAGGATCTGCCTTACCCCGTGTTCAATAAAAGTGATCTCATAAGCATCCGACCGGATCTGGATGACGACACCTTTGCCAAACTGCGGATGCTTTATCCGGGAACCTACGCCCAATTGAATTTCTGACATACTGTGAAAAATTTTGTTGTTAAGAAACTGTAAAAACTTTTAAAACTGAATAACAATTAACCACAATGGACAAAAAGGAGACACAATGGACACAAAGACAATCATTGTGAACTTCGAGTAAATCATTGTGAATTTTGTGGTAAAGATAACATGGCAAATGATTACGATTCCTGTCAGTTATTGCAATACCGTTTCATGACCTTGTATGAATCAAGGATCCCAAGTTCACCGGCGCGGCTCAGATCCAGACACCCATTCGACGGATCTTCGAGGAGGATATAGATCAAGCCCCTGCAGTAATAGGCTTCTGCAAAATCAGGCTTATCCTGGATGGCATTCGTAAAATCATGAACTGCTTCCTTGTAATTTCCCATCTTGCAATTGACAAATCCGCGGTTGTAATGTGCAAATGAAAAAGTGGTATCCAGGGCAATGGCTTTGTCCAGGTCGTGAATCACGGATTCATAGGTATGTTCAAGGTGTTCAGTCTTCACCGGGTTTTGGCTCACGGGTGATTTCCCGTCGATGGTGATCTGTACCGGGTCTTCTTTCTGCAACAGGATCAGCTGGATCAGCAAATAGCGTGTATATGCGCGGCTGAAATAGACCAGGACGGCAGTTGAGTCCAGGTTTATGGATGAAGTGAAATCCCGGAATGCCAGGTCATATTTTTTCTGAAATGCATAAGAGACCCCTCTTTTATAATAGGATTCCGGTGTTGGAATTGAATCGATCAGGTGACCTTGTTCAAGAATTTCCCGTGCAGCAATAGAATCGTTAACCATCTCAGGCCGGTTTGTAAGTGCGATGAGGTTTGAAAAATAATGGTCTTTCCTGTATGCATCATACAGCCATGATCTTTCCAGGTTTGCTTTCTCAATATCGACGGCAAACATCGGCAGCAGTTCAATATCGATGGGCTGGTTCTGGAATTTGCTGTTGAGTGTATTCATCTCTTCAAAGTCACCGCTTAATTTCACGAGACTCTTCAGGTAGGAATTCTTTTCCGTTTTCACACTGTCAGGTGTTAGCGGATTTTTTTTGCTCAACTCCATGGCCTTGTTATAGTCTTCACGCGCACCGCGATGATCGTTGAGTTTGGTTCTCACCTGGTACCTGTCATAGAATGCATCCCCGTAATCCGGGCACAGTTCAATCGATTTATCCAGGTCTTCCAGTGCACCCTTGTAATCCTTCAGATCAGCTTTTATCCGGGCCCTGTAGTAGTAACTGACCAGATTTTTCGGATTCAGCCTGGTGACATAATCGAAGTTTCGGATCGCGCCTTTTTTATCATTCATGTTGATCAGCATGATGGCCTTGTTAAAGTAGGCATAGGAGTTATACGGTGAAATCCTGATGACGCGGTCCAGGTCTTTCAGTGCGGCATTCTGGTCAGGTTTTTTCGCATAGGCGAGAGCCCGGTTGAATAATGCGTAGGAATTGTTTGAATCCAGTTTTACGGCCTGGGAAAGGTCGATAATTGCTGAATCGGTTTTGTTGAGTTGCATCAGGACCAATCCGCGCTGGGCAAAGCTGTATGGATTCGATGGATTGATTTTGATTGCCTGGTCCAGGTCGGTGATGGCGTTGGGATATCTTTCAATTCCCAGTTCCGCAGTACCCATGATCAGGTAAACAATTTCTGTTTCCTCTTTCAGTTCGATTGCTTTCCTGCAATCAACAATGCAGGAGTAGTATTTCTTTAAGCTGAGATTTGTTCTTGCACGGTTAATGTAGACTTCCGGATTTGAGGGATTGATTTCCAAAGCCCTGGAAAAATCCTCGAACGCACCTTTGCAATCCGTCATCTGACTCCTTACGATCGCCCTGTAATGATAGGCATCTGCAAGCGTCGGCGAAAGCTCAATGGAACGGGTGTAGTCACGTTCGGCACCCAGGTAATCATCCAGGTTGAATTTTGCAAAGCCCCGTAAAAAATAAAGATCATTGGATCCCGGTTCCAGCTGGATGGCAAAGCTGAGTTTCTCCAGCGCCTCAACGTAATCTCCTTTCCGGATAAGGTTCACACCCAGTTGCTTATAATTCACTACCTGCTGTGAAAGTAACAGGGAAGGAATCATCGCAAAACTGGCTAATAAAAAGAAAAGATATTTTCGCATTGGTTCAGTTCAGATCAAGTCCGGGCATCTCTGTTTGAGAAAAATTAATTATAAGCCAGGTTTTACTTCCACGCGTTTCCTGACTTCACGTATAACTTTCAGCGGTGTTTCGGTTATGACCATATTATAAAGCCATGCGGGAACACTTCCGCCCGGGTCAACAAATCCTTCAAGCGTAATATGAACGAGGCCGGGACTCACTGTTTGCACCGTCCATTTCTGCCAGTATTTCTTGATACGCACGAGGTCCGGCTTTTCAGGGACGACGTTAGGCAGGGGTTTGGCCATGATGGTTTCAGCGCCTGTCACGGGATCGACAGTTATCCGGGCATCGACTACCAGGTCGCGGTCTGACAGCGGCCAGGGAACATCATACACCAGGTAATACTGGATATATTTCCCCAACTCATAGTTAAGCACCTTGATGTCCGTAATGTCTTTATCCCACCAGTCAAAATTCTTGGCGTTTCCCAGCAATGAACAAACCTTTTCCATATCTGTATGAAGGTCAGTAACCCCTCTGAACGACTTCAGTGCGCTGTTGGCCTCTTTCCGTGTATAAATCTTAATTCCGTCACGCTCTTTTACAAACGTCCATTCCTGGGCAAAAATTCTTCCCGGGACAGCCAACAAAAAACAAAGAAAGATTGAAACCGCACGAATCCTGAACCTCATCAATACCTGATATTTTTTGCAAAGGAAATGAAATCTCCTCACATGACAGCAAACCAATCCTGAAATCAGAAAAATCAGTTTCCCGGGAATATTCAATTTACGCTTTAAATCCTCTTTTATTGCGTACCTTTGTGCAAATAAAAATCAATAAGCAAAATGAATTCACCTGATGTTCAAGGTGAAACGGCAAAAACCTCCTGGATAAAAATCATTGGTAAATACAATCATCCCGATTCCCTCAAAAGCTGGTTGCAATTTTCAATTAACCTTGTCCTTTACTGCATCGGCTGGTTTTTAATGTACGAAAGTCTTTCCCTGTCCTATTGGATTACCTTTGGGCTTTCACTTCCCGTAGCGGGTATTTTAGTCCGTCTCTTTATCATATATCATGATTGCGGTCATGGTTCATATTTCAAATCACAAAAACTGATGGATGTTGTTGGAATTTTCATTGGCATCCTGACGTTCACTCCTTACTACAGCTGGTCAACCTTTCATCAGATCCATCATGAAACAGCCGGAAACCTCGACAAACGTGGAATCGGGGATGTATGGACAATGACTGTTACCGAATACCTGGAAAGTTCTTTGTGGAAAAAAATCGTCTACAGGTTTTACAGAAACCCGGTAACCATGTTTGGCATTGGTCCTCTCTTTGTTTTCCTGATCGGGAACCGGTTCACCACAAAAAGCATGGATAATAAAGGCCGGCTTGCTGTTTATATTACCAATGCCGGACTTTTGTTTTTTGCAGTTTCCATGAGCCTGCTGCTGGGGGTTAAGGCATTCCTTCTTATCCAGTTTCCCATTATCTATATGGCAGGCATTTTTGGTTTCTGGCTTTTCTATGTTCAGCATCAGTTCGATCCTACGTATTGGACACGAACAGAAGGCTGGGATTATAAAAAAGTGGCGCTGGAAGGAAGTTCATATTACAGGCTCCCAAAGATCCTTCAATATTTTACAGGGAATATCGGGTTCCATCATATCCATCACCTGAGTCCAATGATTCCGAATTATCATCTTTCGAAGTGTCATCGTGAAAATTCAATGTTCACCGGTATTAAACCGTTAAAATTCTGGCCTGCGTTCAGAACCGTTACTTTTCGTTTGTGGGATGAAAAAAAACAGGAAATGATCAGTTTCAGGAAACTGAAACTTTATGGGTAAGAAGTTTTCTGTTTTACCATTTTGGATTTGAACGCCAGCATGGCATTATTCATCAGGATTGCCAGGACGGTCGTCATGAGGCCACCCGGGGATTGGCAAGAAATTCTTCATCCAGTAAAAACAGCCACTCCTGGTCCTTTCCGGGTTTTATTCCCGCTTCCGTGAAGATCTCAGCAAGTGCGGCTGGAAGGCACATTCGGTCATTATCCTGTTCCTGGTAGACTCTCCTTTTAAGATTTTTGTTTCCATGATTAATTCGTTTTGGTTCCTGGATATTCGGTTGCCTGATTATGGATTCAAAATCAGAAGCATGACATCCATCCTGAAAATCGGGATCCGGGGTCAGAAAGTGATTCCTTGCAAAAACCATTTAATGGCGCTCAAACCAATGCTTCCGGATGACCGGAGTTTCGATTATTGCAAATAGATTGGGAATTTTCCCATTTTGTCATTATATTTACAATGAAAAGAACAGATATAATTAAAACATCATGAAAAATTACCAGGAGATCCAGGGATTACTCTTCAGCAAGATAAAGAGTACCCTGCCGGGAAATATTTCACTGGCAGATGAGATGGCCGACCTGTTGCAGGTCAGTTCCGACAGTGCCTATCGGAGGATCAGGGGAGAAACTGCCCTGACCATCGATGAGATTACTGCCATCTGCAAGCGTTTTAAGATTTCTTTCGATACGCTTTCTACTTCCGATCCCGGCATGGTTTGCTTTAGCTACAAGGATATCCGAAAGACTGCTGACTTCATCCAGTACCTGACCGACATAAAGGAAGAGATGGTGAGGATCAGCAAAGCCCCGGAAAAGCAGATCATCTATGCAGCAGTGGACATGCCCATCTTTCACTACTTTATCTTCCCGGAGTACATGTATTTTAAGATGTTCTATTGGCTCAGGTCGGTAGCCAATGATCCTGAATTCATGACTAAAAAGTTCAAGGCATCAGATGTAAGCCAGGAGGTGGTAAGCCTTTGCCGGCAACTTTCAGATCTTTATGCCGTAGTCCCTTCAACCGAGATCTGGTCGGACAGCATCCTGAACAGCATTCTCAAGCAGATCAGCTATTACTGGCAATCCGGTATTTTTCAAAGCAATGAGGAAGCATTCACGCTGATCAAGGCTGTCAAAAAAACATTGGAGAAAGTGCAGCATGAATCCGAGATGAATATGAAACTCATGTCGACCGGGCAGACCAATAATTTCGCAAAGAATTTCCAATTATATCACAGTGATATTGAGATCGGGAATAATTTCATTCTCGTGAAGCTCGGCGAAAACATGGCCCTATACAACAGTTTCCATACATTCAACAAAATGTACACCAAAAATCCCGGGTTTTGTGTGCTGACAGAAAAGTGGATGAATAACCTCATCAAACAGGCCAACCTCATCAGCGGGGTTGCCGAGAAACATCGTTTTCAGTTTTTTCAGAAGATGTATAGTCAGCTGGATATGCTGGCTAAGGAAATCGGGAAGGAACTCTGAACGTTGTCACATCTCAGAACCGGAAATAAATGAACGGGCTGAAACCAGCAGCCGTTATGTTGGCTTCACAAACAATAAACAGCACAATTGCAAGGATCATCATTGTGACGATGATCTTATTGGATGGCGAATGATAGACCCGTTCAACCCACTGTTCGACCTTCCCGATTGCGCTCCAGAAAGAGAACACCACAGCAATACCGAGGACTGTCCAATATTTTGAATGAAGCCAGATGTCGTTGATCCCGCCTGAAAACGAGAACATTTTAGCGAGGAAAGCAAATGCCTGGTGAAGTGAGGCCGAACGAAATATTACCCAGCCAACCGTCAGAAGGAAGAAGGTTATCATTGTTGCCGGGATCTTCCCGATCTTTTTCAGATAGCGCATAAGGAATAACCGGTCGCAAATAAGGAAAACTCCCTGGAATACGCCCCATGCAATGAAAGTCCATGCGGCGCCATGCCATAATCCGCAAAGAAAAAAAGTCACTGAAGTAGCAATCAGGTAGATTACTTTATCTGCACGGATGCCGGCGTAATATTCCTTTGGCAGTTTTCTGGAAGTAGAATAAGCCAGCGGCAAAAACAGGTAATCACGGAACCAGAGCGACAAGGTGATGTGCCACCTCCGCCAGAACTCCGTGATGCTGCGGGAAAGATACGGGCTGTTGAAGTTTTCCGGGAGCCTGAAACCGGCCATCAATGCGAGGCCTATGGCCATATCCGAATAGCCTGAAAAATCAAAATAGATCTGGAATGAATAGGTGATTGCTCCCATCCAGGCAATCCCGGCTGACAGCTGGGAAGGATCCAAGATAAAGATGGCATTGACCGTGGTGCTCAAAACATCAGCAATAAGAACCTTTTTGGCCAGGCCAATGACAAACCTGTAAAAACCGGTAAGCTTATGATCGATGGTACTGGTGGATGACCGGTCCGATATCTGGCCTGCAATCTGCCCCGGCCGGACAATAGGACCGGCAAGAAGCTGGGGAAACATGAAAATGTAAAGTGCATAATCGGCAACATTCCTGAAGCCGGGAAACTGTTTTTTATATACATCAAAAGTATACGACAGTTTCTGGAAGGTGATGAAGGAGATGCCAACGGGCAATGCTATTTCCACCCATTTTAACGAATGGACTCCAAACACCCGGAGCCCGGTGTTCACTTGTGCAAAGAAGAAATTCGTATACTTGAAATACAAAAGCAATCCAAGGTTAAGCACGACAGAGATCCAGAACAGCGATGAACGGGTTGTGCCTTCGTACTGCTGCATTTTCCGGAGCAGAAAATAATCAGCAACTACCGCCAACGCCAGGACCGGCAGAAATTTCGGGGCACCCCACGAATAAAACAGGATGCCGGTGATCAGCAAAAACCAATTCTTCCATTTTCCCGGCAAAAGGAAATATATCACCAGGAAGGCTGGCAAAAAATACAGAAGGAAAAAACTGTTGTTAAAAGCCATGGTAACCTATTTCTTTTTTTCCTGGTCGATCATATACCGGGCATCCAGCTTTAATTGCACTTCAATGGTGTTGCCGTTTGTCTTTGCTTTTTCCTCAACACTTTTATACCAGGCCGGATCATTCTTGATTTTCATGATGTAATGGGCAAGTTTCATCTCCAGTACCTCCGCAGAAGCAGGCATGCAATTCTCAAAAAACGCATCGGTAAATCCATAAGGAAATAGCTGGAAGGTGGCTTCAGTAACCATCAGGATCACCATATCCTGGCTGAAAAGCTGTTCCTTCAGATCCATATTGGCGACCAATCCTGTCTTCTTTTCATTGTCCATGATATCCCTGAAATAAAACCAATAATTATCCTTTGCAAAGACATTGGCTGTTATCCCGGTATAGGTAAATCCCCACCAGTAGCTGTCGCCAATAGAAATCACGCGGGGCCTCGTCTTTCCATCGTGTTTGTAAACAAAATGTGGATAAGGCATGGGAATGGGCTTAATCGGTTTCCATAAATTCATCAATTCACCCACATCATTGTCGGCATACCGCATCGAATCGGAAACCGTGACCTGATCCCATGAGAAATCCGGCAAATCGATGTGCCTCAGCTTTTCAATGTAACGGAACAGGCTGTCTGCGGCAAGCCCTATCCCGTAACAACTCCAGTGCGTGCCGTTCAGCGGGTAAAGCGGGTATTTTGTTTTGCCTTTCATCCGGAGAAACCATGCATTCATATCAATGAAATTGATACCAGATCCCTGCAATGCCCCGATGTAAGATTTGTAGTTGCTGACCTGTCGCTTCCTGTAGTGACCGGGGATACATTCCGGATAAAATGAAGCTTTCCCGGGAGCGAAGACAAGAAGAAAATCAACATTGTGTTTTTTCAATTCGTCCTGGATCATCTTCAGTTGCCTGACATCCTTCCTGATCAATGCCTCCCCTTTATAAACGGCGCCGGTGTAATTCTGAATGTAGGACTCAATATACAGCTCTCCATTTTTTCCGATGACAACGCCGGGGGCTTCGGTGTAGTTGAACACAGAATAATCAAGCTGGTTCCTGAGTTTGATCAGGGTGGTACGAAATCCCATTTTTTCTTCGGTATATTTCTCGTAACCCGGCTGAAATCCCCTGTAATAATAGGAATTTAATGTGAAGGCCGGACGTTTTGTGGTATCTGCCACTCCAATTAATGGAGGCTGCGGATAAATCTTAAACGCCCGTTGAACAGCATGAAAGCCGAGCAGGATAAAAACTGAGAACAGAAGAAGGTATTTGATCACCTTCATACCCGGGGAGGATCATATTTTTCGCAAATATAGGCAGACCGGATGATAAATCACAACACATGAGTGTCATGCATTGCTTTTCCCTTTTTACACCTGGTAATCACCGGGAGTGATCTGTGGAACAACGTTAATTCCGCAGATCCGCAGGATTTACACAGGAGATCATTGATGCCAGGCACAAATTCATCGATGACCTGATCCTCCGTGATCCTTCAAAGGCGAGGTTCCGAAATGGCTGGCTCAACCGTATCAATGACTTTACATTTTCTGCGACATAAGATTCAATGCCGGTAAGGGAACACTTGTCCTTGATTGATTCCCGAACGAGTTGTTTTTTTCTTTCCCTGGTATCTATTTTACAATTTTATTGTATATTCGTACATTGATTTTATTCCTGAATAAATCCTGTTCCATGAAAATCATTCTGAAGACTTTGATATCATTGATATTTGCGGGGTTTCCAATGACAGGATTATTTGCCCAGCAGGATGTCATTACCACCAGCGCGAACTCCGCAGGCAGCGGAGGCTCTTCCAGCTGGAGCGTCGGAACCGTTGCATTTTCATTGTACAGCAGCGGAAGCGGCACCATCACTGAAGGATCACAGCAACCCTACGAAATATTTATTTTCGATGGCGTGGAAAATCATAATATGGCCCCGGAATGCACGGTCTCTCCAAATCCAACCACGGGAAAAGTGACGATCCGATTTTCCCGGTCCGTACCGGTGAATTTTACATCCTGTCTTTACAATCTTGAAGGCATCCCATTATCAAAGGCTGTTATTGACAGCCAGGAAACAATCATTCCGATGGATGACCTGAAACCCGCCACCTATTTCCTGGTCATCCTTGAAAATGAAAAGCCGGTAAAAAATTATAAAATCATTAAAAAATGAAAAAATATTTAGCTCTCTTCACAGCATTGATCCTTGCCCTGATTGTCGTTGCACAATCCCCGCAAAAACTGAGTTTCCAGGCTGTAATCCGGAATGACCAGGGGAAACTGGTTCAGAATGCCAATGTCGGGATCAGGATGACGATTCTCCAGGGTTCTGCCACCGGGGTGGCTGTTTACAGTGAAACACACAACGCCACAACCAATGTGAACGGGTTGGTATCGGTCGCTATTGGCACCGGCACTACCACCGGAAGCTTCTCGTCGATTAACTGGGCACAGGGACCCTATTTCCTGAAAAACGAAACCGATCCTTCCGGTGGAACGAACTACACCATCAGCGGTGTCAGCGAGTTGCTGAGTGTTCCTTATGCACTCTATTCTGAAAAAGCCAATGTGGATGGTTCTGAGACAAAAGTTGTCGGCGGTACAAATATTTCCGTGACAGGTTCCGGAACATCGGCAACACCTTATGTGATCAACAATACTTCGGCCGCACAAACCAATAAACTTGTTGTAACTGCTTCACAGACCTGGTCTGTTCCTTCATCAGTTTCGAAAATAAAAGTAGAACTGTGGGGCGCTGCAGGTGGCGGTGGCGGCGGCGGTGCTTACGCCTACTCCTATTCCTACATCCTTAATTATGGCGGTGATGGCGGCAGCGGCGGATATACGCAACAGGTGATCGACGTTACCCAAAATCAGCAATTCGATATCGTGATCGGTTCCGGCGGATACCATGGCTCCAATGCATACTACAGCGGCTCCTGGTGGTACGGGGATTCCGACGGCTCCAATGGTGGTGATTCATGGTTCGGCGCATTGAAAGCCGCCGGCGGACTGGGAGGCAGGAAAGGAAGCGCAAGCCAGCATACCATCAACGGAACTTCCGGAACCGCCAACATCGGGCCTGTTACAGGTTATGCCGGGGTGGCCGGATCGAACATACTCGATACCTGGCTTGGACTTGACCGCAGCTATATCGGCGACAGGACACTGACATCCAAGCCTGGCCAGGGCGGACAAGTATATGGATACTCTTCCATTTTCCAACCTACTTCCGGTGAAGGAGGATGCGCCATCATAACTTTTATTGAATAACAGGAAAACTCCTTTTTATCTTCCTATGCAAAGAGGCACCAAAATAGGGTTGACCATCTTTTGCATTTCCCTTCTGTTTCTTGCATGTACAGTCCGTTCCGGGATCCTGGTCGACCGTTCGTTTATGCCCCGGTTTGCATTGCTTACCGCTCTTTTGCTGGTTGCATGGATGGCAGGGGCACGAAAGCAGGTTCGCATCAGGAATGACCTGTTTGTAGCGGCTTTCATCCTTTTTTATTTATGGAGTCTGGCCAGTGCAGCATGGTCGATTGAACCATCCGAAGCGATCCTTCAGTCACAAATGATATTCCTTTCACTGGCGCTTTTCCTGGTGATTTCTGCATGGACCGGGAAGTACCCGGGGTTCGAAAAGATCTTTATCAAAACGCAACTCATCGTTCTTCTCTTCTCCTTCGCACTGGCCGCGTATAAAATGTCGCTGCTTCCTTATTATGATCCCTATAAGATCATTTCCGTCTCGGCCAATAACAACCTCTATTCCGGTTTCCTGCTCATCTCTTTACCGCTTGTGTTTTCTGGTTATATCATCCTTAAAGGGTTCTGGAAATACCTCTCCGTTGTCACAGGAATTCTTGCATTCTTCTTTATCATCATTGTCCAGACAAGGGCAGCATACCTCGGGACATTAACTGCCCTGTTGATTACGTTGATAGTGTTGATCCTGCGTTACAGGGAGGTTTTTTCAGGAAGAAATGTCATTACAGGGATGCTGGCCCTTTCCCTTTTGGCGTCAGCAATCATCGGATTTACACACACGCTCGACAACACACGTAGGCAATATTTCCTGCAGAAGATCATGGTGTGGAATTATTTCAGGTCGTACGATGAGCTGCAGGCCAGGAATATCAGGAAACTCAGGCAGGCCGATCTTCAGGATCATTCAAAAATGGCGGCCTTTGATTTTTCAGAGGATTATTACGCGAATGCAAACCTGCGCGTGATCTTCTGGCAGAAATCTGCAGGACTGATTGCAACCCATCCATTCACCGGTGTTGGTGCCGGGAACTGGCGACTGGCCATCGCTTCCGTAAAGGATCCTCCAAATCCCGAACACACCATCGGGAATTACACCTACAGCGAACCACACAACGAATGGGTGCGGATCATCTCTGAACTTGGGATAACAGGATTGATTCTTGCTCTTTTTGTTTTTTTCCTGCCCCCCGTTTTCGTCCTTTACCGGATCCTGTTCTCCGGACAAAAACCATCCAGGGAGACTTTGTTTTATTCCGCATTCATTGCAGGCTTCCTGCTTTATGCTGCGTTTGACTTTCCCCTGCGCCGGGTTGAACACAACATCCTGCTCTGGTCAGTCTTTGCTTTTATGCTCAATAAAAATCCGCTGCCTTCCATGAAATATGGATTCTTTAATCGTTTGAAATCAGGATGGGTTTCTGCGATCTTCCTGGCCCTGGGTTTGCTTTCAGTCGTGGTTGCAGTTGCACACCTTCGCGGTGAATACTATACTGTGCTCATGTTCCGCAATGAAAGAAAAGATGATGCACGCGTGATTCAATATTGTCGCAAAGCCGAAAGCCCGCTCTACCATATTACGCCAAACACATTACCCATCGCATGGTTTGAAGGAGTTGCAAGGTATCACCTCGGGGAAAACCAGGCTGCAGAAAAATGTTTTGTCCGCGCACTGAAGATGACGCCTTATGAAGTCAGGGTGCTGAACGACTACAGTGCCGCATTATTCAAATCAGGCCAAGCAGAAGAAGCCATTCAGACATTGAAAGAAACGCTGCTAATCGATCCCTTTTTTGATGATGCCCGGTTTAATCTGGGCGCAATCTATTTCCTGACAGGTCATCCTGAAAAAGCAAGGGAGCAGATTCTGATCTGCCGGGAATCGCAAAAGAAAAGGGATTTCCTGAGTGAAATGAAGTAGCAGGATTTTATGTGCGTTTGGCCCATGATAAATTTTTCTTTTACCAGAACTGTTTCCATCATTCATCTTAAAAGAAACCAGTATGCCGGTAATAACCGAAGCTGAGTAAAAGCACATCCGGTCAATTTCCTGAATCCGGATTATTATCTTATCTTTGCAAAACAGTAGTGAAATAAATCCTTTTCCTGTAATTCTCTGCCGGGCACAATCGAATCTCAAGAGTTTACACCGGACAAGTTACCTGAAAACAAGTTTTACATTCAATACTATGGCTGTTCAGAAAGGACAATCATAAATACTTTTTTAAACCAAACAGAAGATAGATGGCAGGTTCACAAGAGACATATAACAAAAGAGACCAGGAGAAGAAAAGATTAAAGAAAAGACTGGATAAGCAGAAGAAATTTGCCGAAAGGAAAGCCAATGCCCAGGAAAAAGGGCCCGATAACATGATTGCTTATGTTGATGAAAACGGGCAGATTTGCGATACACCGCCAAACCCGGCAAACAGGAAGAAGATCGATGCAGGCAGCATTGAAATCGGGGTTCAGAAAAGAGAAGTCATCGAGGCCAACGCCATTCGCAAAGGGAAGATTGAATTTTATAATACTTCAAAAGGGTTTGGATTTATCAAGGAACTGGATACGCAGGAGAAATATTTCTTCCACGTCAACGGCTTGATTGACGAAGTCAAAGAGAGCGATTCGGTCACTTTCGAGCTTGAGCGTGGCGTTAAAGGGATGAATGCCGTTCGCGTAAAGAAGGGTTAACTTAATTCCTGGATTTTTTCTTCTTCTTTTGCTCCTTGTTGTTGATGCCTACCGTCGATTTAATCCCACTGAACGCGCTTTTCCAGAGATAATTAAAAATTCCTTTTTGCTTATCCCTGGTAAAACAGATCACCCCTTCATTCAACTTTCCTGACTTCGTTGGATTGTCATCATTGACGAGAATATCGTTGGCAATAAAGTTGATTACGCCGGCTTTGATCTTGTCCCATGGATTCGGTTTCCTGACATCCATCTGGATTTTGAGGTTATTATAGTAAAGAAGCAGGGTGCCATGTGAAACGTCATCATTGGCCCGCATGTCAGGAATAATCATTTGCTTTATCTGGCCGCACCGAACATGACCCGGCACAAGCTTCGAAAGCATCGGGTTGATCCCGCAAAGATCAAATGATCCCATCCTGGCAGAAAAAGTGAACGTGTTTTTTTTATCGCCAGCCCGGAATCGCATCCTGGCATCCAGCTTTGCGTTTCCCTGCAGCCATGCCGTTGCATGCAGGTCAGTGATAGTTCCCGAATTCAGCTGGATTGAGTCATTCGTCAGCCGGAGAAGGGTTGCATTCATTTTATCAAAGTGTATTGTCCCTGGCTCTGATCCGACCTGTTCAGAATAAGTTGCCTTCCCGCCATTCAGTATAACGGTATCAATTTTCAGAACTGTTTTCAGACTCCGGATCCCTTCCTGTGGCATGATCGCCCTGAATCCGGGTTTTATCGGGATACGCTTATCGCGGTAATCATCGATGATCGGTTTGGTGATGCTCAGCTTCTCAGCAATCAGGCTACGATACAGAATCAACGACCGAAGATCGATGCGGGAAAATTTGATTTCTCCGGCTTCAACATTTATCCGGTCTGTCTGAAATCCAAGTTTCCTGCAATAATCGTGGCGATTGAACAACGGCGTAAGATGAAAGTTTTTTACATAGATCTCCTGCTTCCCGGTAGATAAACCAATCTCACCAAATGAGGCCATGTTCATCCCATTCTTTGTTTTAATTTCAAATCCGCGGATGACAACTGTGATGTCGTCTGAATTATAAAGATGCTTTGAATGAATGCCCGGCCTGACATTGACGCCCGTGATCCGGATGTTACATGAAGGAATATGATAAATTTTCAGGGAATCACCGGAGTGATCCCTGAATGTCAGTTTTCCATTTTCAAGCAGGATCTCACCTATGAAAAGGCCAGCTATTGCAGGAGGAAGGTTCAGGTCAAACATCCGTTCGCGTGATTTCAATTCCCTGACATGTGAAGATGACTTCATCCGGTAAATCACAACTTCCGGCGAAGTGAACCGGATACTTTTAATATCAATCACATGCTCCCTGAGGTATCGCTGGATTTCAAAATTATTAACCCTGATCCTCCCTATCTTCAAACCGAAAATCAATGGAAATAATGTATCTGAACCCGCCAGTTCATGATACCGGCGAAGGTCCGGAGTCAGTGTCAGACCCTGGACATGCAGGTTTCCATTCAGGACATCCAGGTAAATCTCACCAATTTCAGCCCGGTAAATTCCTTTGCTCTGGGTATAGATGGTCTCTTTAAGATATGTCCTGATCAGGCTGCCATAATAGAAATAGCCGATAGCAAACAGCCCGCCGGTAAATAAAATCAACACGAACAAAATCCACAGAAACAACTTCCGCCATCGTTTTGATTTTTTTCTTTTCCCCATAATTTCTTCTTGCTTTCCGGGTGAGCAGATTCAGAGAACATACCTGAGATTTGTCTTCATCCTTCGGGATTCAAACCAAAACAAAGTTAATGAAACAACCGGGAAAAACTAACAGCTTCAAAGGAACGGGTTGAATCTGGAATAAGGATAAAGGGAGAATTACAAATGATTGGAACCGGGCCGGTATGATAATATAAGATGGCTTCAAATCAACTAATGATATTTGAATATCATTTTCCCCTTTCCGCCCTGATCAAGCCTGATAAAATAAGCTCCATCAGGAAAATTTGAGATATCAAGAGTCGCAGTCAAACCATTCAACCTGGATTTCAAAATTGCACGGCCATATGAATCAAAGATTGTCAAGGGGGAGTCGCTAAAGTCATATTCCACTGTAATCGTGATCGTGGAGATCGCCGGGTTTGGTGAAACACTAAAAGAATATCCCCCGGCATGTTCACTAACGGAAGTAGTCCTGTAATTGGATGAGCAGGCTGCAGGTATACTATCCGTTGAGTAGAAGGAAGTACAATCATTACAAAACAGGCTCTTGAAAAAGCAGGAAGCCCGACCGATCCTGAATAAGTTTTGGCTTGCCGTACTATTGTATACACCATGACCGCCATCTTCCTTAACAGTTAAGTCCGCACATTCCCCGAAAGAAACCAGGCGTTTATAGATTGCCCTTGTTCCCCAGTCTAAGGCATAATTAGAACAGTTTTGATAATACCCTGAATCGATATGGGAAATGGAATCCAGGGCACCGGCAAAAGCAACCATTGGGATGGCATCTTCGCTATGCAGAAAGTTAATATCAATAATACTGCCCCAATTATGGAAGAGCCCTTTCAGCGTAAATATATTGGAAAGACTATTCCCCGATGTATTGAGATTTCCCAGGGCGGGCTGGCACCAGGGAAAACGTCCATTGATTTCATCCTGGTTAACAAAAGCAAGATCGACCGTGGCATAAGCACCGGCACTGTTCCCCCCGATAAAAATCCAGGCTGTATCAATCCGGAAGGAAGAAGCATTGGCAACAAAGTACCTTAATGCTGCATGGCAGTCCTGCATAGCACGATAAATCGCCATTGCAGATGAAACGGTATCTCCGCCGCAATCGGGCAGATAATCCCAACCCACCCGGTAATCAATTGTGGCCGCAACATACCCTCTCCTGGCAAATTCCTTACAATCAAAATTCAATTCATTCCTGGTTCCTGTCAGGAAGCTGCCACCGTGTAATAAAAGGATGAAAGGTCTTCTGGTAAGGCTGTCAAGGCTTAACTTTGGAAAGAAGATGTTCGAACCGAGATGCTCAGTAATGCCCAGCCAACTGGAAGCATTCCCATATACGATGCCCATCGCTGAATCGATCTCAGCCTCTGTGAATACAGGCATCTCAGTAAAACGGATGCCGTCACAATACTGGGCATAAGTATAGGAACAAGTGAAAAAGATCAAAATAACTAATGCGGCTTTGCGCAGTGATTTCATGACTTTTTTCCACTGATTTTTGTTATTAACGTTCTTCCATGAGAAAATATTTTATATTATGTTTGAAAAAAATCCAAACCCCGGGGATAATGGCTGAATAGTATTATTTTTGGTTTCAAATTCAGAACATGATCCTTAAAAAATTAATCGGTTTCATATTTCTGGTCGGGATGATAACAACTGCCTGCCATACAAATGTGACAAAAGCGGGCAGTATACCTGGGAAGAATAGCCTGCAAAAAACCGAAAACACTTCAGGTCCTCTTACGTTGTCCTTCAGCAAATCATCTTATGCTGAATCTGACACCATAAAATTATCCCTCGTTAATAAATCAGGTTCCGATGTTACCATTGCCCTTAGGTGCGGACACTATCTTGAGATGTCCTATCAGGTCCAGGTGAACGGGCACTGGTCGGAAAACAAGGAATTGTCGTATATGATGTTGAAATGTCCAACCCATTCGCACACTATAAATCCACACGAAACATACGAGTGGTCCTTGCCCTCCGCACTGTTTAATGCAAAGGGAAGTTTCCGGCTTTTGGTTTCCTTTTCTGTTGCTATGGATAACACTGATCATACAACTACGTCCGTTCCTTTTGAGATTCGGTAAATAATAAATCTCAAATGATGGAAGAGATGGCGGATTCTAAATGGCAAAGAGTAACATCTTAAAAAGCGAAATGGCAAAATGTGTTTACCATTTTGCCATCTTACCATTTTGCATTTGTCCTGTCTCCTCGGCAGGGCTCGAACCTGCGACCCATTGATTAAGAGTCAATTGCTCTACCAACTGAGCTACGAAGAGGTTTTCGGGCCGCAAAGGTACTAAGTTTTTTTAAACTTTTCAGAGGGATTGAAATTTTTTAATTTTGTACCCAGAAGGCAATAGGCAATAGGCAGTAGGCAATAGATATATAATGGAGGGGGAAAGAAAAAAGATAGAGTCGTATAAGGATCTGGAAGTCTGGAAAAAAGGCGTTCGTTTTTCTATTGAGATTTACAAGATTACTTCCGGGTTCCCAACTTCCGAACAGTATGGGATTACAAATCAGATCAGACGTGCATCAGCTTCTTTCCCAGCAAACATTGCGGAAGGATATGGTCGTGAGAGCACGAAAAATTATATCCAGTTTTTAAAAACTGCCAGAGGTTCATTGAATGAGACAGAAACATTCCTGTATATTGCTTACGGCTTAAAAGATATCAGCAAAGAATCTCTTGACAAATTGTTAACAAGGTCAACCGAACTCGGTAAAATGATTAATTCGTTGATTGATAAACTAAATCCTTAACTTTATTTGTTATTATTGCCTATTGCCTAAACTAAAATGACCACCAAACCCCATAAATCCGCCCTGAACGTCATGGAGGGTATAGCACAGCCTTCCCAGATCAATAATGACCTTGTTGGCAAGCTGAAGAAAACGAAGTCGAAAAACCTTTCCACATCGGATTATGTTGAAGGAATTCTTTCGGGGAACCGGACTATTCTCAGCCAGGCCATTACATTGATTGAAAGTTCCCTTTCTTCCCACCAGGTGAAGGCGCAGGAAATCATCGGGGAGTGCCTGAAGGCCCGTCACGCGTCACGCGTTACGCATTACAGGAATGACAGCAGCGAGCAAGGGCCATGCATAACAGGTAAGCAAGCCAATAGCATCCGTGTAGGCATTACCGGCGTGCCCGGAGCCGGGAAAAGCACATTCATCGAAGCACTGGGAAAACAACTTACTACCAACGGTCATAAACTTGCCGTGCTGGCAATCGATCCAAGCAGCAGCAAATCCAAAGGCAGCATCCTGGGCGACAAGACACGCATGGAAGAACTCTCGGTTGATCCGAATGCCTTTATCAGGCCTTCGCCATCAGCAGGTTCACTTGGGGGCGTTGCCAGGAAAACCAGGGAAACAATCATTCTTTGCGAATCGGCAGGGTTTGATGTGATATTCGTGGAAACTGTCGGGGTAGGCCAATCAGAAATCGCCGTTCATGGAATGGTAGATTTTTTCCTGCTGCTTCTTATCTCGGGAGCCGGTGATGAGCTCCAGGGGATCAAGCGCGGGATTATTGAGATGGCTGATCTGCTGGTCATCAATAAAGCCGATGGTGATAACATAAAAAAAGCCATGATGGCAAAGACCGAATATTCCAACGCGCTTCATTTATTCCCACCTTCCGATTCAGGATGGATTCCCTGCGTGGATACCTGCTCCTCCCTGACCAGGGAGGGTGTATCCAACATCTGGAACAGGATCGCGGAATACCGGTCCTTCACCGAAAGCAATGGATTCTTCCATAAAAAAAGGATGGAACAGAATCGCCAGGTCTTTTATGAATCCATTGAAGAGACCCTGAAATCCAATTTCTTTTCGAGAAAAGATATTTCGGTTCAGCTGAAAAAGCTGGAATCGGAAATCATTGCCGGCAACCTGAATCCATACATTGCTGCGCATCAATTACTGAACGAGTATTTTCGTTCTGAAGAAAAGTAATTTCTATTCTTTTTTTTTCCTGTTTCTTCCACCTTCCTTTACCGCGAAGACGCGATGGCGCAAAGGACAGATCTATTTCTTATTCATTCAAAGTCGAAAGTCGAATAACTAGCAGGCTGATTTGCCATTTTACTCATTGCCAGTTTACCGTTTGGCTTTCTTACATTTTAACGTTTGCCAATATTGCCATTTGCCGACAAGCTGTTTTCACCGCAAAGACATTAATGCATATTGCTAATGGCTAATGATAAACCCTTCGCGACAATGAGCCCTTGCGGGTAAACAAAATAAAGTTTACGGGAGACTCCTATTTCCGAAGGAGCTATTCACCTGATGGTTTAACCTTTGAAACCGGCAGCAGCAAAGACAATCCTGCAAAGAAGACAAGTATCCCCAGGATGACCGAAAGCGTGATCGTGGTCGAGATATGAAGTCCGAAGAACATCTTCACACCCACGAAGAACAATAGAAATGCGAGTCCCAGTTTCAGGAAGCGAAACCGGTTCATGACATCCATCACGAGGAAGAACAGGGAACGGAGACCAAGGATGGCGAAAATATTTGAAAAGAATACGATGTATGGATCCAGCGTTACCGAAAATACTGCCGGGACTGAGTCCACTGCAAACAGAACATCCGAAAGCTCAATAATGATAAGGACGATCAGGATATGCGTGATGTAGAACCTTCCATTCTTCCGGACCCAGAAATGTTTCCCGGTATCTTCACTGGCAACAAGAAAAAATTTCGAGATGAACCTGACGACCGGATGATGCACCGTATCAATCCGATCCTCATTTTTCCTGCTGAAGAACTCCCAGCCCATTTTACCTCCCAAAAAGATCAGCATTCCGCCAAAAACCCAGAGGATCCAGTCAAACCGCTGGATCAGGGCACTGGCAAGGAAGATAAAAAGAAACCGCATTACGATTGCTCCCAATATTCCCCAAAAAAGAACCCGGTGATAATATTTTGGCTGAATGTTAAATGAAAGAAAGATCATGATGATCACGAAGATGTTATCAACCGACAAGGAATATTCAATGAGGTAACCCGTAATGAATTCAAGGGAAAGATTGATATTGTATACCTTGATAGCTTCCTGGAAAGTCAATCCGTCGATCTGGATCGGATGGTGGAAATGCTTCATGTTTGACTTGATTCCTTCAATATCGGTAATGTCATGAAGCTGGTTTCCGAAAAATCGCAGCAACAAATAAAATCCAAAAGAAATCCCGATCCAGACCATTGTCCAGATCATGGCTTCCCGGAAAGTCAAAGCATGGCTCTTCCTGTTAAAGACGCCAAGATCCAATGACAACATCATCGAGAGGAAAACCAGGAAGCCAAAGAAGATCACTATTTCATGAGCATTTGGATGCATCGTCGCGATTGTTGTGAATGGGTCTGTCAAAATTAATAATTTTTGGCTAATTTTGCGGCCGTTTCTCGAGTTCTGAAAAGCTATTGATTTATGAAAGATACCGGAGTCGTACTGAATCCAAACCCCCTGATCCATTTCCTGGAAAAACCATCGGAAGATTTTACCCGGAATGATCTTATCCGTTTTATTGAAGCCAAAGAAATTGAGATGGTGAATTTCCGTTATGCAGGAGCTGACGGGCGTTTGAAGACACTCAACTTCATCATCAAAAACAAGCAGCACCTTGACAACATTCTCAGTGCAGGTGAACGGGTTGACGGATCGAGTCTTTTTCCGCATTACGTTGAGGCCGGCTCAAGTGATCTTTATGTGATGCCGAGGTACCGGACGGCTTTTGTGAACCCGTTTTCAGAGATTCCATCCATCGATATCCTTTGTTCCTATTATGACAAGGATGGATTGCCTTTTTCAAATTCACCCGAATTTATCCTGCGAAAGTCACATGAAGTACTCAAATCCAGGACAGGTTTCTCATTCGAGGTAATGGGCGAACTTGAGTATTACATCATCAGTGAACTGGATCCGCTTTTTGAAACTGCTGACCAGCGCGGTTACCATGAATCCGCCCCTTTTTGTAAATGGGAAGATTTACGGACTGAAGCCATGCAAACAATAGCAAGATGTGGAGGATTCATCAAATATGGCCACTCGGAAGTTGGTAATTTCGTTGAAGACGGCCTTGCTTTCGAACAGAACGAAATTGAATTTACCCCCGTTAAGCTTGAAGATGCTGCGGATCAGATCCTCATTGCGAAATGGGTCCTCCGGTCGCTGGCCTATAAATATGGTGTCAGCATCACTTTTGCTCCGAAAATTACCACAGGAAAAGCCGGAAGCGGCTTGCATGTACATACACGCCTCATGAAGGATGGAAAGAACCAGATGGTCGACGACGGGATCCTTTCAGCAACGGCGAAAAAAGCCATTTCAGGATACCTTGACCTTGCCCAATCGCTGACTTCATTCGGAAATACCATACCCACTTCATATTTACGTCTTGTTCCTCACCAGGAAGCGCCAACCAACATCTGCTGGGGCGACAGGAACAGGTCCGTGCTGGTCCGCGTTCCATTGGGATGGAATGCAAAAAACAACATGCTTTCTGATGCAAATCCCAAAGAAACAGAACAGCCCGGGAGCTTCAACAGCCGGCAGACGGTTGAATTCCGCTGTCCTGATGGATCGGCTGATATTTACCTGCTGTTTGCCGGGCTTACTGTGGCTGCCCGTCACGGACTGGAAATGAAGAATGCATTGACCCTTGCTGAAAAATCCTACGTTGATGTCAACATCTTTGAAGAGAAATACAAAGACCGGGTCAGCAAATTACAGCAGCTTCCTGACTCATGCTGGCATTCTGCCGACTGCCTGGAAAAACAACGCGCAGTATTTGAAGCCCACGGAGTATTCCCTCACAAAATCATTGACGGTGTTATTCACAAACTCAGGTCTTACAATGATGCAGATCTGAGAGAAAGACTAAAAGACAACGAAAAAGAGCTGCTGAAACTCGTCAACAGCTATCTTCATTGCGGATAACCACGTTTTACCAACAGCCTGTTAATAAGCAAATTTCGATTTGCATCCTTTGACTACCCGGCCATATTGGCAGTCGCACCACTTGTTGTTTGCCAAAATGTCTTGCGATTTTATTATTTTCCTGACGGTATAAAATTTGATACCAGGGATGACGTTTAATTAAAAAATAAAAGGAGGTATCATTATGAGTATTATAAGATGGACAAGACCAAATGCTTTATCGGATGTCTTTCAGAATTTTTTTGATAACGAATTTGTGGACATCTTCAATCGCAGGTTCAGTGATCCGGCAGCGAATATTCTCGACAATGCCGATTCTTTCCAGCTAGAGCTGGCAGCACCAGGGATGAAAAAAAGTGATTTCAAGATTCATCTCGAAAATAATGTGCTGACGATTTCTTCGGACGTCCAGGATGAAAAAACGGAAGACGGAAAAAACTATACCCGTAAAGAATTTCATTACGGGGCGTTCACGAGATCATTCACATTACCAAAAACCATTGACCTGGAAAAGATAACAGCCGACTACGACAATGGAATACTGAATGTACAGTTGCCCAAGAAAGATGAAGCACGGCTCGATGTCAAGAAGGAAATTCAGATTTCCTGAGAAACGAATAAATTGCTGGTGCGTGTTTATGTCACGTGCCAGCAATTTATTTAATATCCACCGGTGAGTTAGCATCATCGCACAATTTTTTCCCTCCCCAAATACAGCCATTAATTATTAAGCTACTTTTGTGAGCTGATGAATGATCTATGTCGAAGACCATCAAAGCCCACCTTTCGCTTCTCCTCACTACACTGATCTTCGGGTTCCATTATGCAATTGCCAAAGGGATCATGCCTGTCCCGCTGCAACCCCTGCAATTGTTGTTCCTGCGATTGCTGGGCGGTGTTCTTCTTTTCTGGATTTTCCAGCGGCTATTTGTCCGGGAAAAGGTTGAGCGTAAAGACCTGCTAAAACTTGCAGGCTGCGGTCTTGTTGGCTTTGCCCTCAACCAGGCATTTTTTTACGAAGGACTGAATCTCACAACCCCTGTCGATGCATCCATCATACATGTGCTGAACCCGGTATTTGTATTGGTTTTTGCGGGCATTCTTATCCGCGAGAAAGTCACATGGGTCAAAGTTTCCGGGATTGCCCTGGGTGCAACCGGAGCCCTGATTCTCGTCCTTTATGGCAAGTCATTAAATTCAGCAACAAATTCATTTGCAGGAAATATCATGGTGCTGCTTAACATGGTATTTTACGCGTTGTACCTGGTCCTGATAAAACCCATGGTGGCAAAATATCATACCACTACCATTCTCAAATGGGTCTCATTGTTCGGGTTTATTTTCATTCTTCCATTTTCCGTAAAAAGCGTATCTGAGCTTTCGTTTCAACTATTCAACCTGAAGGCATGGTTGTCGCTCTTTTATATTATCGTTCTCAATACCTTCCTTGCATACCTGCTGATCAATTATTCCCTCAAACAACTGAGCACAAGCATGGTTAGCTTTTACAGTTACCTTCAACCGCTGATCGCATCGCTGATGTCGGTCTCACTTGGTGATGAACGGATCACCTATCCAAAGATCATCGCTGCAGTGCTTATATTCTGCGGGGTTTTTCTTGTAAACAGGAAAATTAAGACAACGGGAATTAAAGCAGATGCCTGAAAGGGACCAGGAGTCCTTCAAATATCTTTTCGATCAATGGCCGGTGAAGCCACATTTCATAATTGAACACCTCAGAGTTGGTCAGGGTTTCGTTGATATGATCCTGTAACTGCCGGAGTACTTCGGGTTCACTGCCAATCAATGCAATCTCATACTGGTAACGGAAACTTCGGTAATCAAAGTTTGCAGAAGAGATTGAAAAGGTGTCATTGTCGATGACCATCAGCTTGGCGTGAAGATTATGCGGACCGAAGAAGAGCAGCTTCACGTTGTTCTTGTGCAGGATCCCAAGGTATTTGTTCCGGAGGATGTCAATCATCCTGACATCGGAATTCTTAGGCATGATCACTTTCACATCAACACCCCGCTTTGCAGCGTCGATGATCGATTTTCGCAAAAGCCACCCGGGTAGGAAATAGGGAGTTTCAATAACAACAGAAGTTTCTGCCTGCTTGATCATCTGGGCATATTTCTTCTTAAGCCGCTGCAATGGGATTGACGGCACATCCCGGATCAGCTCCCAGCTATTATACCTGATCTTCCGCGTGAACGTGAGTTTATTGGGAATGAGGTACGGATTAAAGGCGACAAAATTCTGCAGAAAAACCTTCCGGAATATCATGCTCATTTCACCCTTCGTCCTCAACGCAAGTTCCCGCCAGTTCAGATTGTACCCTGTGATATTCATCGAGCCGATGTAGGATACTTCATCGTCAATGACCAGAATCTTGCGATGGTCGCGCCGGTGACCGCGCGTGAAGATATCCGTATTCAGCCTGATCTTTTCGAAGAATTTTACTTCGCCGCCAAACTTTATAAGGTCTTCAAAGAAAGACTCCGAAACCGGTCCACGGCCCCATGAATCGACCAGGATTTTGACATCTACGCCCTCGTTGGCCTTACGTGTCAGCGCATCCCTGAACTTGATCCCGATATGATCATTTGCGAACTTGTAGGTCTCTAAATAAACATATCGTTTTGCCCTGGCGATATCACCAAGCATAAGGTTGTAAAACTTCAGAGGATCGTCCAGTACCTGGTATTCCATGAGGTAAAATTAGCTTATTTTTGCGTATGTTTGCAAAAAAGGGTGTATGATCTCATCGATGACAGGTTACGGAAAAACAGTAGTTGAGTTTCCTTCAAAAAAATTCAGCATCGAGATAAAATCGTTGAACAGCAGGGCGCTCGATCTTTCGGTGAAACTCCCGCTTCCCTTTCGTGACAAGGAGCTCGAGACAAGGACGCTGCTTTCACAGAAACTCCAGCGTGGAAAAATTGATCTCTTTCTTACTACGGATGATACTTCTGAGGCCCCGGGATTCAGCATAAATAAAACCCTTGTAAAAAAATATTACCAGGAATTCAATGATCTGTTGAAGGAACTCGGGGAAGAAAAACAGGGCTCACTGTTACCGGTAATCCTCAAAATGCCGGATGTGCTGCAGGGAGAAAAGCAGGAAACAAATGAAGCCGACTGGTATCCGGTGAGTGAAGGAATTCAAAAGGCAATTTTACTGGTCCAGGAATTCCGTCTCAATGAAGGAGCGATCCTTGAACGGGATATGCTTAACAGGGTCGGGCTGATCCTCGGGTTTCTTGACGAGATTGCTCCTTTCGAAGCCACACGGTTGAAGGACATCCGCGACAGGATCAAGGCAGGGTTCCAGAACCTGAGCAAATCTGAGAATATACAAGTCATTGCCGACGACAACCGCTTCGAGCAGGAACTCATCTTTTACATTGAACGGCTTGATATTACAGAAGAAAAAGTCAGGCTGCAGAAACACTGTGACTATTTTATCGACACGCTGCATGACCCTGAATCGCAAGGCAAGAAGCTGGGTTTTATTGTCCAGGAAATGGGGCGCGAGATCAACACGATCGGGTCCAAGGCCAATGAGGTAGAGATTCAGAAGATCGTGGTTCAGATGAAAGATGAACTGGAAAAAATCAAGGAGCAGCTTGGAAATATCCTGTAATTCACCCGTGGAGTAGCCCGTATGAATCCTAAAGCAATTATTGTTTCAGCCCCGTCGGGCGCAGGAAAGACGACTATCGTCAGGCATCTGCTGGATCATTTCCCACAGTTGCAATTCAGCATTTCTGCCTGCAGCCGGCCGAAACGCAGCAGTGAAAAGGACGGATCAGATTATTACTTCATGAGTGCAGAAGAATTTCGTCAGAAAATCCAACAGGAAGAATTTGTGGAATGGCAGGAGGTGTACCCCGGAAGTTATTACGGGACGCTGAAATCAGAACTGGACCGCATCTGGTCAGAACAAAAAGTCCCGATCTTTGATGTTGATGTTTACGGCGGACTGAACCTGAAAAAATATTTTGGTGCTGAATCACTGGCACTGTTTATTCAGCCACCATCCATTGATGTGCTCGAAACCAGGCTGAGAAACCGGGGTTCGGAAAATGAGGAGACGCTGAAAAAGCGCATGGACAAAGCCGCGCAGGAGCTTTCGGTGGCGAATTCATTTGACCGGATCATTGTCAATGATGATATCTGTTCCGCCTGTGAACAGGTGAATTCGGAAGTGTCTTTGTTTTTAACTTAACATTATTCCTGATGAAAGACGGGAACTCCAGGATCGGGTTATTCTTCGGATCATTCAACCCCATCCATATCGGTCATCTCATGATAGCCAACTACATGGTTGAATTCACCGATATCCGCCAGGTCTGGTTCATCGTTTCTCCCCATAACCCACTGAAAGATAAATCCACCCTGCTGGCCGCACATCACCGGCTGGCCATGGCCAACATTGCCGTTGAGAACGATCAGCGGTTCCGGGCGTCAAATGTGGAATTCCATCTGCCGGAACCTTCTTACACGATTGATACGCTGAATTTTCTCCGGGAAAAATATCCCGGAAATGATTTCGCATTAATCGCGGGCCAGGATAATCTCCCGGATCTTGAAAAATGGAAAAACGTTGAGCAATTGCTTGAACAATTTGAGATCTATGTCTATCCCCGGCCCAATGTCCGGCCGGGTAAATTCGACACACATCCGCATGTCCGCTTTACCGGATCACCGCTGATTGAGATATCATCAAGCTTCATCCGGCAGGCAATTAAAGATAAAAAGGATGTGCGACATTTTCTGCCGGAAAAAGTGTGGAAGTATATCCAGGAGATGCATTTTTATGAATGACGAATATGCGAATGACGAATATGCGAATGCAGTGGAAGAGTTGACGAATATGCGAATGATAAAACCGGCAGGAAATTCTTACAGTATCTTTTTTGCAAAGGCCCTGATGGCTTCGAGGGTTTTTTTCGGTTCCTCGATATAGCCCATGTGACCGGTTTCGCGCAGGATCAGGGATTCGCTTTGGGCCGGCAATGAGATCATCTCCCACAACCTTGCAATCGGGGCTTTGCTGTCTTTCAGTCCGAGGATGAAAAGAACAGGCAGTTGTGTGGTTTTAAGCAAAAGTGTCTGATCAAATCTTTCTTTCATTCCTTCAAGGGAGGCAATCACATTTTCTTTTTGCATCTTGTCTGCACGCCTTATCAGCTGATCGATCTCTTTGGAAAAATTTTCGCGGACTTCCTCCGGGAACAATCCTGCGATAAACTGTGAAACAAAGCTGAATTTATCCAGCAGTACAAGCCGGATCGTCCGGTCCCGGTTTTCCCGGTCCTGCACCGAATCTGAGAAAACATGTGAATGAAACAGGCAGAAACCCATGAGCATAGTCGGGTATTTGCCTGCAAAGGCAAGCGTGACATAGCCGCCCATGGAATGACCGATCATCAGACACTTCCTGACTTTGCAGTGTTTCAGAACACGATGAACGACTTCAGCCTGCATCTCCATCGTATGAATGCTCCCGATTCCTTCCGATTTTCCATGACCGGGAAGGTCAATAATAATGATGCGGAAATCGCGGATAAGTTTTCCCGAAAACTGGTTCCAGATTTTTCCTGACTCTGTAAAACCATGAAGAAAGACCAATGCCTTACCCTCGCCCTCATCGGAGTACCTGATCTTTTTATTCTCAACTAACAGGGTTTTCATTGATCCTGAACTATCCATGGAACAGACCGGCAATTACATATTCATCATTGATTCTATTTCCGCGACTGTTTTGGGTATTGGTTTCCCAAGAACCCGGCCTCCGGTGCTGGTCACGAGAACATCGTCTTCCACACGGATGCCGCCAAAATCTTTGTATGTTTCGACGTTGGTATAGTCAATGAATTCAGCCAGTTTATTTTCAGATTTCCAGCTATCGATAAGTTCAGGGATAAAGTAGATGCCTGGCTCAATGGTCATCACAAAACCTTCCTGCAATCTTCTCCCGAATCTCAGGAATGCAATTCCGAATTCCTTACTCCTGGTAACTTCTTCATCATACCCGATATAATTTTCACCCAACCCTTCCAGGTCGTGAACATCAAGGCCCAATGGGTGTCCAAGTCCGTGAGGGAAGAAAAGTGTATATGCCCCTTTGTCAACGGCTTCTTTCGGATCGCCTTTCATCAGCCCGAGCTTTATAAGTCCTTTGGAGATTTCAGTTGCGGCCAAGAGATGCAGATCTTTAAAAAGAACGCCAGGTTTCACGGCAGCAATTGCAGTAAGATTTGCATTGAGAACAATTTCGTAAATCTCTTTTTGACGTTGGGAGAACTTCCCGCCGACAGGCACAGTACGCGTGATATCACTGGCATAATGGAGATCAGATTCGCAGCCTGCATCCATAACGAGCATCCTGCCTTCGGTCAGCGTATTTCCATGATAATGGTTGTGAAGTGTCTGACCATTAATCGAGAGAATAACCGGGAAAGAAACCGGGCCGGCATTTGCAAGCGCGATGCCTTCAATGGTTCCCGCAATTTCCCGTTCAATGACCCCGGCTTTGGCCATCTTCATTCCTGCCGTGTGCATCAGGTAGGCAACATCAATCATTTTTTCAATTTCCCGGATTTCAAGTTCATCCTTTTTCATCCGGAGGCTGATGACACTCTTGATCAGATCAACAGAAACATTTGTCTGGACTTCATTGAATGAAATTTCCAGAAGTCCGGCCATCATGATGCCTATTTCGCACCTGTATGGCGGAAGGAAATGAATCTTCCGTCCTGCTTTCTTTGCAGCCTGGATCAGACTTTTGAGTTCTGACAGCGGGGCCGTCTTTTCGACACCTGCCTGTCTGGCCTGGTCAGCAATTGTAGGTTGCTGGCCCATCCAAATAATGTCATCCATATCTATATCATTCCCGTAGATGTAATCGGTTCCATTGTCGAGATCCATTACGCCAAAAAGATCCGCATGGTCCAGGCCGAAGAAATAAAGGAAACTGCTGTCCTGCCGGAAAGGATAAATATTTGCTGGGTAATTGAATGGAACATCCGAATTCCCTGGGAATAGCACCAGCCCTGAATCAAGCATTTCCCTAAGCTTTGCTCTTCTGTCTGAATACACTTTTGTTGAAAACATAATTTGGAATGATTAGAAATAAGAAAAAATTATATACGCGTTTGTCTATATCAAATAATTAAATTCTAATTTTGAAATACTTAACAAAAATACTTAAAAGCTGATTATGAATTCTTCTTTTTTATTGAAATTTTCATCCATCACCAAAAAGATCTGGATGGCTTGCCTGGGCCTTTTTCTGATGCTTTTCCTCCTGGTTCATCTTGGGATCAATCTCTGTTTACTTAGAGATGACGGGGGAAAATGGTTCACAGATGCCTCGCATTTCATGGGAACGAATTATGTGGTGAAGATCTTTGAGGTGGTCTTGTTTGGCGGTTTTATCCTGCACATAATGTTTGGTGTTATCCTCCAGGTGAGGAACTGGATGTCGCGCCCGGTCAGGTATAAGGTTACAAATAAAACAACCACACCGTTCCTTTCAAAATACATGATCTATACAGGGGCCATAGTGCTGATCTTCCTGGTTATTCACCTGATGAATTTTTTCTTCATCAAGATCGGATGGGTTGAAAGCCCGGTGGATATGCTTGAAGGCGGGGAACCTGATTTTTATTCTGCGGCAGAATGGCTCTTCACGCAACCCGTTTATTCCGTGGTTTATATTTCCCTGATCACAGTCCTTGGATTTCACCTGAATCATGCATTCCAGGCTGCATTCCAGACACTGGGCCTGGAGCACAAAAAGTACACTCCTGCCATCAGGATTGCAGGAACATTGTACTCGATTTTTATTCCATTTGGTTTTATTCTTATTCCCCTTTATTTTCTCTTTATCTGAAAGGCATCATGGCTGAACTTCAAGCAAAAATTCCCAATGGCCCGCTGGCCGGGAAATGGACGAATTATAAAGATCACCAGAACCTCGTGAATCCGACCAACAAGCGGAAGCTTGACATTATCGTTGTCGGGACTGGCCTGGCCGGGGCGTCTGCAGCAGCATCGCTGGGTGAGATGGGTTTTAATGTGAAAATTTTTTGTTACCAGGACAGCCCGAGGAGAGCCCACAGTATTGCTGCTCAAGGCGGGATCAATGCGGCAAAGAACTACCCGAATGACGGGGACAGCATCTACCGGTTGTTTTACGATACAATCAAGGGCGGAGATTACCGGTCGCGTGAAGCCAATGTTTACCGTCTGGCTGAAGTCAGCAATAACATCATTGATCAGTGTGTGGCCCAGGGCGTACCTTTTGCAAGGGAATACAGCGGTTCGCTGGAAAATCGTTCGTTTGGAGGGGCACTCGTGTCGCGTACGTTTTTTGCCCGGGGACAAACCGGCCAGCAATTGCTGCTTGGGGCTTATGGTGCGCTCAGCAGGCAGATCAAGCTGGGGATGGTCACCCTATACAACCGCCACGAAATGCTTGATCTTGTCATCGTGGACGGAAAAGCCCGCGGGATCATTGCGAGGGATCTTGTAAGTGGTAAGCTGGAGCGTCATTTTGGTCATGCCGTGGTGATGGCAACCGGCGGCTATGGAAATGTCTTCTATCTTTCCACCAATGCCATGGGATCCAATGTCAGTGCATGCTGGCAGATTTTCAAGAAGGGCGCCTATTTTGCAAATCCCTGTTTCACGCAAATTCATCCGACGTGTATTCCGGTTCATGGCGATTACCAGTCGAAGCTTACATTGATGAGTGAAAGTCTCCGGAATGACGGAAGGATCTGGGTTCCGAAGAAAAAGGAAGACGCCGAAAAACACAGGAAGGGAGAGATCAAGGCAAAAGATATTTTGGAAGACGACCGGGATTATTACCTTGAACGGAGGTACCCGGCCTATGGGAACCTTGTGCCCCGCGATGTTGCTTCACGGGCAGCCAAAGAGCGCTGTGATGCAGGTTTTGGTGTTGGTCCCACGGGATTGGCCGTTTTCCTGGATTTTGAAGGAGCCATTAAACGGTTAGGCAAACATGTTATTGAAGAACGATATGGGAATCTTTTCCAGATGTATGATAAGATCGTGGATGAAGATCCTTACGAAAATCCAATGATGATCTATCCGGCCGTGCATTATGCCATGGGAGGAATCTGGGTTGATTATGAACTGATGACCACCATTCCCGGTTTGTATGCACTGGGCGAGGCAAATTTCTCAGACCATGGCGCGAATCGCCTGGGTGCCTCTGCGCTGATGCAGGGACTGGCAGATGGCTATTTTGTTTTACCCTATACAATTCAGAATTACCTGGCCGGGGAAATCCGGGTGCCAAGGATGACCACCGATAAACCGGAATTTGAAGAAGCAGAAAAGCAGGTTCGCGCGCGGCTGGATAAGCTTATGGGAATCCAGGGCTCCAAATCTGTTGACCATTTCCATAAAGAACTGGGAAAGATCATGTGGGAATATGTTGGTATGGGCAGAAATGAAGCCGGGTTGAAAAAAGCCATTGAGCTGATACAGGCATTGCGAAAGGAGTTCTGGAAAGATCTGCGAATTACAGGATCCCTCGAAGAGTTGAACCCCGAACTGGAGAAAGCCAATCGCGTTGCAGATTTCCTTGAGATGGGCGAATTGCTCGCGCTGGATGCACTGACAAGAAAAGAGAGCTGTGGCGGGCATTTCCGCGAAGAGTATCAAACCAGTGAGGGAGAATGTCTCCGGAATGATGTGGACTTTATGTATGTGGCAGCCTGGGAATTTTTGGGAGAAGGAAAATTTGAATTGCACAAGGAGCCCCTGAAGTATGAGGAAATTGAAGTCAAGCAGAGAATCTATAAATAAAAAAACGTATCACTATTCACTATTCACTATTCACTAATTACCAATCACCAGTCACCAATCACTAATCACTGAATCATGAATCTGACATTAAATATCTGGCGGCAAAAAGATGCAAAGTCAAAAGGCAAATTTGTCACTTACCAGCTGCATAACATCTCACCCAATTGTTCATTTCTGGAGATGCTTGACATCCTGAATGAACAGCTGATCCTGGAAAAGCAGGAACCCGTGGCATTTGATCACGATTGCAGGGAAGGGATCTGCGGGATGTGCAGTTTGTACATCAACGGGCGCCCCCACGGACCGGATGACGAGGTAACTACATGCCAGTTGCACATGCGGAAATTCAGGGATGGTGATACAATCGTCATTGAACCCTGGAGAGCCAGGCCTTTTCCTGTGATCAAAGACCTTATGGTGGACCGTACCGCTTTTGACAAGATCATCCAGGAAGGAGGGTACATTTCTGTTAATACAGGTGCTGGGGCAGAAGCAAACAATATCCTGATCAGCAAATCTTCTTCCGACCTTTCCATGGATGCGGCAGCCTGCATCGGATGCGGGGCCTGCGTTGCGGCTTGCAAGAACGCCTCCGCCATGTTGTTTGTTTCAGCAAAGGTATCCCACCTGGGCTTATTACCGCAAGGCAGGATTGAAGCCAAAAACCGTGTACAAAAAATGGTCGCGATGATGGATGAACTTGGATTTGGCAATTGCACCAACACCTATGCCTGTGAGGCAGAATGCCCGAAATTAATTTCACGATCAACTATTGCACGGCTCAACCGTGAGTTTCTTTGCGCAAAAGTAAGTTAGCAGGAGACCGTTGTCATTCATCTTCACCCTGAATTTCTTCATTCTAAAATCCTGAGGATAATTCCTGTTTTGTTAATTCGTGATTAACACACCCCATGCATCTCATCAGGGTTCGTTGGTGTAAGGGTCCCAGCCTAACATTAAAAAATAATATTTTGTGCTATCTTACTGTTTTTGTGCATAATACAAATACACATTTATTTTTTTTAGATATTAAATTTATAAAGTTGATTCCATTTAAAAATTTATTGCTATCTTTGAGCAGTACATAGCTACATGATCAACTTTCGTCCATGCTAACTTTTTGAATTTTATCACATTTACATGCGTGCCCTGATGGCTAAAATGCCACCAGAAGTTTGAAAAATTAATGCATTATATCCTTGTTGTTCATGAAACAAAAATTTACCGTTTTTCTTCTTTTTGCTTTAGTGAGCTTACAAACAGTTGTTGCGCAAAACATCAATGAGATTTTCGGGAAACGCACCGAAATATATTTTTCATTCCGGATCCATTCAAAAAACGAGATTCAATCCATTACCCGCCTGATCTCTGTTGACAATGTAAAAAATGATACAGTCTGGGCGTATGCCAACATAAAGGAATTCATAAAATTCTCAAAGCTTGGCTATAATATAAATTTCCTTCCTCATCCCGGTGATGCTCCCGGGGTTATTATGAAGGATTATATTCCAATGAACAGTTCCTCAACCTGGAATTATTATCCGACGTATGATGCCTATGTCAGCCTGATGAATGCTTTCCAGGCGGCTTATCCCAACATCTGCCAGGTGCAAACCATTGCGACACTTGCCAGCAGCAGGAAGATCCTGGTCGCAAAAATTTCAAACAATGTCGCCACTGATGAAGCGGAACCGGAATTTTTATACTCCTCAACCATGCATGGAGATGAAGTGGTTGGATATGTTTTGATGCTGCATCTGATAGACTACCTTTTGTCCAATTATGGAACGAATTCGGAAGTTACAGATCTTGTTAACACCATGGAAATTTACATTGCCCCCCTGGCAAATCCGGATGGAACTTATGCCGGGGGAAACAGTACGGTAACCGGTGCCACCCGTTACAATGCAAATTCAGTAGACCTGAATCGCAATTATCCCGATCCGCAGGATGGCGCACATCCGGATGGCAATGCATATCAAGCAGAGACGACTGGGTTTATGGATTTTGCCACACAGCATCATTTTGTTGCAGCTGCTAATTTTCATGCGGGATCAGAAGTGGTTAATTACCCATGGGATACCTGGGCGACACTGACGGCAGATGACAGCTGGTGGCAATACGTGAGTCGTGAGTTTGCTGATACAGCTCATATTCATGCTCCTGCCGGCTATATGACGTTGGAAAACAATGGCATTACAGATGGTTATGCCTGGTATGAAGCCAATGGCGGGCGCCAGGATTATATGAATAACTGGCAGCATTGCCGTGAATGCACCATTGAACTCTCCGACACCAAGATGCTGCCTGCAACACAGCTTCTCGATTACTGGAGTTATGACTGGCGTTCGTTTCTTTTGTATATGAAAGAGGCCCGGTATGGAATCCAGGGGCTTATTACAGACCAGGTAACAGGGCTCCCTGTTGCAGCAAAAGTTTTTATTTCCGGGCATGACATCAATAATTCTGAAGTCTATTCTTCCGCAAATCTTGGAGATTATCACCGGCTACTCAAAGGAGGAACATACACGCTTACCATTTCCGCGACAAACTACACAACGAAAACCATTTCAGGTATTGTTGTGACTGATCATCTGGCAACCAACCTGAATATCCAACTGATGCCTCTCACACCATCGGCAATTACGCTTCCTGCTTCTTCTGTTACTGCCACTTCTGGCGTTCTTAACGGAACCGTTAATCCCAACTCCCTGGCTACAACTTATCATTTTGACTGGGGAACCACGATCAGTTATGGGAATACGACAACTACCACTTCTGCAGGTTCAGGATCGGCAACACTCAGTGTAAATGCCGCTGTTACCGGGCTGGTGCAGGGGACAACTTATCATTACAGGATTTCTGCAACCAACAGCAATGGAACCACTACCGGGAATGATCTCACATTGTCATACGGAATGGTTTTACTGACAACCACCCCGGCATCATCAATTACGGCTTCTGCAGCCGCTTCCGGAGGATCCATCACCTCCGACGGGGGAGTAACTGTAACCTCTCGCGGAGTTTGCTGGAGTACTTCTGCAAGTCCAACCACAGCAAACAGTCACACGACAGATGGCGGTGGTACTGGTGTTTTCACAAGCAGCATGGCCGGCCTGACCGGAAATACAATATATCATATCAGGGCTTACGCTACAAATACTACCGGAACTTATTACGGGGATGATCAGCAATTTACAACACTGGTTAGTCTTCCAGCGATATCAACAACAACACCTTCCTCGGTTACAACAACGACTGCTGCTTCGGGAGGCAATGTCACGGCCACTGGCAGCTCTTCTGTTACCGCCCGTGGTGTCTGCTGGAGCACGGTTGCAAATCCGTCGATTACCGACAGCCATACAACCGATGGCTCAGGCGCGGGTGTATTCACGAGTTCAATTACAGGCTTAACGGCCAGTACCACATACCATGTCAGGGCTTATGCTACGAATGCCAGTGGTACATCTTACGGAAGCGACCTTATGTTCACGACTGTTTGCGGAAGTATTTCCACATTTCCCTGGAATGAAGGATTTGAAAATGGCGGGTTAATACCAAATTGCTGGACACAGGAACGGGTTGCAAGTTCAGGCATTGACTGGGCTTTCATTACCGGCAGCGGATCCAGTTACCCGGCAGCCGCACATGGTGGTACCTACAATGCGTGCCTTAAGGATGTTACCAGTTCTGACAATAAAACAAAACTCATCACACCATCAATCAATCTTTCATTACTTTCAAGTCCTGTGCTCAAATTCTGGCATACACAAGCTTCCTGGGGAGGAGACCAGGATCAGCTGATTGTTTATTACAGGACCTCCACTGCCGGAACCTGGACAACACTGGCAACATACACCAGCAGTATCACTACATGGACCCTTGTAACTATCAGTATTCCCTATCCAAGCAGCGATTATTACATCGCGTTTGAAGGAAATGCAAAATGGGGTTATGGTGTTTGTATTGATGATGTTTCTATTACAGGAAACACCATAATCCCCACTCTTAGCATAACACCGTCTGACAGGCCCGTCACGGCAGTTGCAGGAAACACCACCTTTGCCGTGACGTCAAACACTGCCTGGGCCGCAACAAGCAACCAGTCATGGTGCACAGTTACTCCTTCGGGAACCGGCAACGGAACCATAACAGCCAATTACCTTGCAAACACACTGGTCACTTCCCGCGTTGCAAATATTACTGTTCAGGTAACCGGGTTAACACCAATTGTAGTCACCGTTACACAGGCAGGAGTTCCTCCGAAAACATTGAATCTTTCATCCGTATTCCTGGAAGGTTTGTATAACGGGAACAGCACAATGTTCCAGGCAAGAGACGAAGCCGGACCGCATTGGACGGATGGTTCAGCTGATCATATCACTGTTGAACTGCATAATTCAGTGACCTATTCCACGATTGAATATAGTGCTTCAGATATTTTGCTGAGTACAACCGGCACAGCCACGGTTTCCGTGCCTGGCGACAGGAACGGTTCGTACTATGTAACTGTTAAGCACCGCAACAGCATTGAAACCACAACTGCTTCGCCTGTGAATTTCTCAGGCGCGACGATCAGTTATGCATTCGATGCCACGGCCAAGGCTTATGGCAATAATATGACACAGATGCTGGAAGCGGATGGAACAACTTTTTCACCGCCACTTATTTTCAGTGGAGATGAGAACCAGGACGGACAGGTTGAGTCAGGAGATCTGAATGATGTCGGGAACATGGCCGCAATTTTCGCATTGGGATATTTAAAGGAGGATCTTTACGCAGATGGTCAAGTTGAGTCCGCCGATCTCAATATAGTCGGGAATAATGCATCGACATTTGTATATGCTGCTGTTCCCAGGTGATTTTTATTAATAATTAATTGACATTAATTAAATCGTTAAGTTAACTAAAACAATGAATTTTAACCCTGTTTGCTCATAAACTAACCCTACATCTTATTCTCTCGGTTTTGCAAGAAAAAGACGTGAACAGATAACCCAATTTCTGGTATGAAAAACAACTTCATTATTTTGCTTGCATGTTGGTCATTCTTCTTTTATAGCCCGGGCTATTCACAGATCAGCCAGGGAGGAATGCCGTATAGTTTTCAGTATCCCCAACAGGTTAAATCAACAATAGCATTTGTAAAGATGCCGGACATCGACCTGAGAAGGTTAATGTCTGAAGATTCGTTAAATGATCGATACAAGGATGTTCCCTGGCGATTTGGAGATAACCAATATGTTCATCTTAACCCGGTCAACTCCGGGACGTGGGATATTTTGCCAAATGGGGATAAACTCTGGAGACTCGGGTTAAGGTGTCCGGGTGCTTATACCATCAACCTGACTTTCGATGATTACCGGTTACCTCCCGGAGCTTCACTATTTGTTTACAACCAGGACAAATCACAGGTAATTGGTGCTTTTACAGATGTTAACAACCAGGGAGATAAAGTATTTGCCACCACCCTGGTGCAGGGAGATGAAGTCACCATTGAATACCATGAGCCGGCAAATCCGGTTTTTCATGGTGAGCTAAGTCTCGCCCGCGTTACACATGGATACCGTGATGCCTATGGATACGCGAAAACATTTGGTGCTGCCGGAGCCTGTGAAATCAATGTTGCATGTCCCAAGTCCGCAGGATGGGAAAACCAGATCAAATCAGTCTGCATGCTGGTTTCCGGAGGAAACGGGTTTTGTTCGGGAGCACTTATTAATAATACGAATCATGACGGAGTTCCCTATATCTTAACAGCCAATCATTGTTACAGCGATCCTTCTTCATGGGTATTCTGGTTTGACTGGCAAAGTTCTACCTGCACCAATCCCGGCACATCGCCACCCTACAATTCAATTTCAGGTGCAACATTAAAGGCACGGAATACAAGTTCTGATTTTTGCCTGGTTCAGATGAACTCAACACCTCCGCTTTCGTACGGAGTATATTACGCCGGATGGAACAGGCAGAACGTTGCAGCCACCAGCGGAGCAGGGATTCATCATCCGGCAGGTGATATTAAAAAAATATCCTTTTCTGTTTCACCCTATACATCTGACACATACAGCGGTTCTCCCGCTGACTCCCATTGGAAAGTAACATGGAGTGACGGAGTGACTGAAGGCGGATCTTCCGGATCCCCGATCTTTGACCAGGACCATCACCTTGTCGGGCAGTTGCACGGAGGTCCTTCAGTTTGCAGCGGTACACAATTGTGGGATTTTTATGGTAAATTTTCCATGTCATGGGACTACGGAACAACCTCGTCGACCCGGCTGAAAGATTGGTTAGATCCTTCAAATATTGCAGGAAATACCATGGATGGATGGGATCCCAATGCACTCACACCAATTGTTACCACCACAGCCCCAAGCAACATCACAATCACCGGGGGGACCATCAACGGAATTGTAAATCCTAACAGCCTCTCTACATTGTATCATTTTGAATGGGGCACATCAACAAGTTATGGAACATCAACACCATCCACTTCGGCCGGATCCGGTATAGTACCAGTTCCCGTGAGTGCCGTGCTTTCGGTGCTTATTACAGGAACCACCTATCATTACAGACTGGTGGCAGTTAACAGTCAGGGGACGATCTATGGCAACGATTTCTCTTTCACACCCGGTGTGCCTGTAATTACCACTTCACCGGTTATCTCCGTTACCACTACATCCGCTGCCTCCGGAGGGACAATCACCGCTGATGGTGGATTGAGTGTAATTGCCTATGGCGTTTGCTGGTCTGTATCAGCCAACCCGACCATTACCGGCAGTCATACTTCGGATGGTTCCGGGATTGGTGTTTTCACCAGTTCGCTTACAGGATTAACTGCCGGTACAGGATATCATATCAGGGCTTATGCAACAAATTCAAACGGGACGTATTACGGAACCGACCTGGCTTTTATTACTGTTTGCGGTAGCATCTCTTCATTCCCATGGAATGAAGGTTTTGAAAACGGTGGTTTGATTCCAAACTGCTGGACCCAGGAACATGTTTCAAGTTCAGGAATTGACTGGACCTTTATCAATGGAAGCGGATCCGGCTACCCGTCTGTTGCGCACACAGGCTCTTACAATGCCTGCCTGAAAGACGAGACCATTGATGACAACAAGACAAAACTGATAACACCTTCTCTCAACCTTTCGGTATTGGGAAGCCCTGTTTTAAAGTTCTGGCATACTCAGGCTGCATGGGCAGGAGACCAGGATCTCCTCATCGTTTATTACAGGACTTCTGCCGCTGGAGCGTGGACCACCCTCGCTAGTTTTACCACCAGTTTGAGTGTGTGGACCCAGGTATCAATCAGCTTACCAAATCCGACCAGTGATTACTATATTGCCTTTGAAGGAAATGCAAAATGGGGATATGGGGTTTGCATCGATGATGTTTCTGTGACCGGAACCATTCTCCCCTCACTGTCTGTAACTCCTTCTGACCGGCCCGTTACATCTGCCGCGGGAAGTACGTCTTTTAGCGTGGCTTCCAATTCTTCATGGACAGCCACGAGCAATCAGTCATGGTGCACTGTTACTTCTTCAGGAACCAACAACGGAACCATCACCGCAACATACATTGCAAACACACTGGCCACTTCCCGGGTTGCAAATATTACGGTAACCGTTACCGGGCTGACTCCCGTCGTTGTTACCGTTTCCCAGGCAGGTCTTCCTTCGAAAACGCTGAACCTCTCATCCGTTTTCCTTGAAGGATTATATAACGGTCAGAGTACTATGTTTCAGGCAAAAGATGCGTCGGGACCTCATTGGACAGATGGATCTGCCGATCACATCAGGGTTGAGTTGCATAACTCAACAACCTATTCAACAATAGAATATTCAGCATCAGACATTCCGTTGGCGAGGAATGGAACAGCCACGATAAGTATTCCCGGTGACAGGAATGGTACTTATTATATCACGATCAGGCATCGTAATCATCTTGAAACCACTACAGCATTACCTGTCAGCTTTTCAGGTTCAACGATCAGCTATGCATTTGATGCAAAATCAAAAGCTTTTGGAAACAACCTTACCAATTTATTGGAGTCTAATGGAACAACGCTTTCTCCACCGCTGATTTATGGTGGTGATGAAAACCAGGATGGAGAAATCGAGGCGACTGATCTCAATGATATTGACAACCTGAATGCTACGTTTGGAACTGGGTATATCCAGGAGGATGTTTATGCAGATGGGCAAATTGATGCGGATGATATGAATATCTCATCAAACAATTCAAATATTTTTATTTCGGCAATTTTGCCATAAACAATATATGACGGATAGTATTAATGTATCTATTTTTCTCTGATTAGAAGGTTTTGATTTATTGATTTAACTGACTGACCAGCTTGGTAAAACAGAATCATCATACTGCAAAAGCTTCCTTCACTATGAAAAGAACAGTTTTACTTGCTTGTGCAATTCTGATTTCATTGTTCTTCGCCATCCTTCCGGAAGGCACGGTTTACGCAGTTACCGCAAACCCCAACCCTGTCAGGTTTGTTCAACCCGACGGATCCTCACTCACGATCCTGCTTAAAGGAGATGAATTTATTCACTGGGCTGTTACACCCGATGGCTATACTCTGCTTTCCAATAAAAAAGGAGGATATGAATATGCTACATTATCCTCTGAAGGGAAGATGGGATTCTCAGGAATCCTGGCCAATGATCCGGATAACCGGGGACAACAGGAGCTTTCATTTCTGTCGAAAACGCAGAAAGGAATCTTTTTTACAAAGCCACAAATCTCGGAGATGAAACAGGCGCTCAAGGCTGGTCATTCTCCCAGTTCCCCACTTACGGGAGGATTTCCTACCACAGGATTAAGGAAGCTCCTGGTGATCCTTGCCAACTTTTCAAATACGACAACCACATACACGCAGACGAACTTCAACAATTACATGAACCAGGTTAATTATAACGGGACCGGGAGTTTCAAGGATTATTACCTGGAGGTTTCATACGGGCAACTTGTCGTAAACACAACAGTGACAGTTTGGGTCACCCTTCCCAATACACATGACTATTATGGACCTTCCTCCATGTGGGGCCAGTTTGCACTGGATGCCATCACAGCAGCCAACAACCAGACTTCCATCAATTTTGCGGATTTTGATAACAATGCCGATGGCACGGTTGATGGTGTTGCTATTTTTCACCAGGGACAGGGACAGGAAGAAACCGGGAACATTAATGATATCTGGTCACACAGCTGGGAGCTGTCATCGGCAGGGTTTACTGTGACTCAGCGCACATTTGATGGCGTTCTGGTTGATTCATATACCACCATGCCGGAGAGGAACAGTTCAGGAATGGGAACCATCGGCGTCATGTGCCATGAGTTCGGCCATAACCTCGGTGCACCGGATTTCTATGATACCGATTATTCCACAAATGGCCAATATGATGGAACCAGCAATTGGGATATTATGGCCAGTGGCTCATGGAATGGAAATTCCGGAGACAAACCCGCACATCACAATGCCTATACCAAAGCCTATATTTATGGATGGACCACCCCAACTATCCTGACAACAGCGCAAACGAAAACACTCAGGAATGCCAAAGCCTACCAGGATGTAGTCCGGTACAATACATCTACTGCGAATGAGTATTTTCTGTGTGAAAACCGGCAGCAGATCGGTTTTGATGCGGGAATCCCAGGCCATGGCCTGATTGTTTTTCATGTGGATGGAAACTACATCACTGCACATTCCAGTGCCAATGATATCAATGCAGGATCTCACCAGGGCTTGTATCCTGTTTGTGCCACTGCCACAGGAAATCCGCCCACAGTGTATGGAACAATTAATGGCGGAGGCTGCCCATTCCCGGGGACAGGCAGCAAGGCATCATTTTCAGATGCCACAACGCCAAACTCCCACTCCTGGGCCGGGGCAAGTACTAATTTGCCGCTTACCAACATCACCGAAAACACAACCGCAAAGGAAATCACATTCTGCTTCATAGCCTGTGTTCCTACACTTGCTGTTACACCATCCAACCAATCTGTAACACCACCTTCAGGAAATATACCCTTTACGGTAACATCAAACGCTGCATGGACAGCCTCAAGCAACCAATCCTGGTGCACAGTTACCCCTTCGGGGACCGGGAACGGAACGTTGTATACATCATTTACGCAAAATACCGGAACTTCTGCAAGAGTAGCCAATATTACCGTGATTGTTGCAACACTGACACCGGTCGTTGTGACCGTTACCCAGGCCAGCCCTTCCCTTGCTGTTACTCCGTCAAACCAGACTGTGACTTCATCATCCGGAACTGCTGCATTTGCAGTAGCTGCAAATACAAACTGGACAGCCACCAGCAACCAGTCATGGTGTACCATAACTCCTTCGGGTAGCGGGAATGGAACCATTACCGCAACATATTCTGAGAACCTCACATTCTTTCAACGGACCGCCAATGTCACTGTATCTGTAACAGGCCTTGCACCGGTTGTGGTTACGCTGACCCAGGAGGCCGCTGCAATACCTATTTTTCATTTTACAATTGCAAATGATGTTCAGACATCTGACAGGACACTTGAATTTGATCTTTATCTCCTTAACACACAACCTGTACTTCCTATTGAGCTCTCTATGATTCAGCCGGGAATCCTGGTCAACAGTGAAATTATCAATGGAGGAACAATCACGCCTTTCATTATTTCCGGATCGTCAGAGCTGGTATCGGCTCAACAGCCCTCATCCATTTCATGGGCATCGGCTACACCTTCAGGCTGTATCAAAATTGCTGCCAGGCCGCTCCCCGGCTGCGGGAAGGGGACAATAATCAAGACTACTGGACAAGGAACCAGGATTTGCCGTGTGCGAATCACGAATTCTGTAGCATTCACTTCCGGCTCACGGGCTAACCTTGATTTCAATTTTGCCAGCACCCCAGCCTCTTTTCTTATTACCAAGGTTTACCAGTACACCGGAACTCCATGTACCAGCAATCTGATGACAAGCAATCCTTTGGATTGCTACAGCATAGCCACGAATCCAATTTTGAACGGTCCGCCTTCCCTGTCCGTTTCACCGTCCAATCAAAGTGTCAGTTCATCTTCCGGCAGCACATCTTTTACAGTTAATTCCAATGCCAGCTGGACGGCAACAAGCAACCAGGGATGGTGCACTGTTACATCCTCCGGCTTTGGTGCCGGCACAATCCTCACAAATTATACAGAAAACACAACATCCTCTCCACGGGTTGCGAATATCACGGTCACTGTTGCAGGATTGACACCTATTATAGTAACGGTCACCCAGGCGGCTCCTTCCATCAAAACACTGAATCTCTCGTCTGTTTTCTTTGAAGGATTGTATAATGGTGCCGGTACGATGTTCCAGGCCCAGGATGAAAATGGCCCTCACTGGCCTGATGGTTCCGCTGATCACATCAGCATTGAGCTTCATAATTCAACAGCATATTCAACCATTGAATATACGGTCACAGACGTTCCGCTAAGTACAACTGGCACGGCGTTTGTTACCATTCCGGCAGAAAAGAACGGATCCTACTACATCACCATCAGGCACCGGAACAGTCTCGAGACAACATCAGCTGTACCGGTAAGTTTTTCAGGTTCTGCAATCAATTACGCTTTTAATACAAAAGATAAGGCGTTTGGAAGCAATATGACATTTATGATGGAGGCAGATGGAATTACATTTTCTCCTCCTCTCATTTTTGGGGGAGATGTTAATCAGGATGGACAGGTTGAAGCAGAAGACATCAATCCGGTTGGGAATGATGCTGCTGTGTTTGCAATAGGGTATATACTTACAGATGTATATTGTGACGGCCAGGTAGAAGCCCAGGACATGAACATTACAGGTAACAATGCTGCTGCCTTTGTTATCATTGCGACACCATAGAGCCGGTTTATTTTTTACACGAATTACAAATTATTTTCTTCAATTTATTGTTCGCATTACTTTAGCATACCAACTTAACCCTTAACCCTCTTAACAACATTTACCATGAAAACTAAATTAATCCTTACCTTGGGATTGATTTTGTGTTTAGCTTTTCTGCTCCCTCCGAAAACCAAAGCACAAGTTCCCGAAGTAAAAAATGCCATTAAATTTGACGTTTCAATTCCATTGAGGGATATGAAACAAAGAAAAATCCATTTCTGGGAAAAATGGAAGCATGAAAATGATATGGAAGTTCCCAATAAGTTCAGGCCGGTTCCTCCGGGATTCACCCCCGATGGCGCACTCCAGAAAGAGTATAACAATGAGAACAAATCGGCGGCGGTGACTCCCATTCAAAACTTTTACGGAACCAACAATTCTGCCAATGCAAGCCGCGTGACACCTCCGGATCCTGCCGGCGATGTTGGCCTTAACCATTATGTTCAGGTTGTTAACGGTGAGCTGCAAATTTTTTCAAAGACAGGTACCAGCGTCTATGGGCCTGTTATGACATCGACGCTGTGGAGCGGATTCTCGGGGAACTGGGATGGTCATAACAATGGCGATGGGATTGTTCTTTATGATGAAAATGCCGACAGATGGATCATCAGTCAGTTTGCTATTGATTGTACGGGTACTCCATATACGGAATATGAACTGGTTGCCGTATCCACAACCGGTGACCCAACCGGAACCTATTATCGTTATGCTTTTCAATTTGACTACATGCCGGATTACCCGAAACTTGGGGTATGGCAGGATGGTTATTACCTTGCCGTGAACCGTTTTAACACAAACAGCGGGGAAGTTTTTGTTGGTGCCGGAGCAGCTGTACTTGAAAGAAGTAAAATGCTCACCGGTGATGCAGGTGCACGGATGGTTTATTTTAAGACTGAGACCTTGGGCGGTTCAGGTTCTGCAGCAGGAACCAGCTGCTGGGCAATGCTACCTTCGGATTGCGATGGAACATTACCTGCAGCAGGAACACCGAATTATTTTACCTATATTGACGGATCCTCCGAGTTACGGATTTGGGCATTGCATGCAGATTGGACAAATACATCAAACGCCACGTTCACTTATGTGACCGCTCTCCCGGTTGCAGCATACACAGAGATGGGGTCGGGCACTGTGCCAGAACAGGGGACGCTGTCGCTTGATGCGTTGGGCGATCGGCTGATGTTCAGAAATCAGTACAGGAACTTTGGAACTTATGAGACATTTTTAACATGCCATTCTGTAAACTCAGGAAGCGGTGTTGCCGGAGTAAGATGGTATGAATACCGAAAAACCGGTTCGACATTTGCGCTGTACCAGCAATCAACCTATGCACCAGGAGATGGAAAATCCAGGTGGATGGGAAGTATTGCAATGAATGCCAGCGGGGATATTGCGCTGGCATATTCGGTTTCCAGCAGTACCATGTATCCTTCGATCTATTTTACAGGAAGAAAAGCTGCCGATCCATTGAATACCATGACAGTTACCGAAAGTCTTATTCATACAGGAACCGTTTCGATGACCACTTATTCGAGGTGGGGCGATTATACGGCCATGAGTGTGGATCCTACGGATAACACTACGTTCTGGACAACCCAGGAATTTGTGGGAACCTTTGGCGGATGGTGTCCCTGGGCAACAAAAATCGCATCCTTCAAGTTTGCAAATAACCCGACTGTAATTACACTTGATGCAACTGCAGTCACCGCTACAGGAGGAACATTGAATGGAACTGTAAATCCTAACGGACTGGCAACCACTTATCATTTTGAGTACGGAATAACCACAAGTTATGGAACCAATACAACAGCAACTTCAGCCGGTTCGGGATCATCAACCGTTTCCGAGAATGCAGTTATCACAGGCTTAACAATGGGAGTTCCTATTCATTTCCGGCTTGTGGCCATTAACAGTGACGGAACAACCAATGGAAATGACATGGTATTTACACCGGGGAATGCTGTCTTAACCACAACTGCAGCATCTGCCATTACAATGACCACGGCCACATCAGGGGGCGTTATCATCACTGATGGGGGTTCATCAATTACTGCAAAAGGTGTCTGTTGGGCAACCACTGCAAGTCCTGTTGTAACAGGAAACCACACCACCGATGGTACCGGCACAGGAACATTCACAAGTTCGATTACCGGGTTAACTGCAAATACGACCTACCACGTAAGGGCTTATGCAACCAATGCAACCAGTACATTTTACGGAGATGATCTTCAGTTTACAACTCTCTGCGGTGTTTTCACGCTGCCATTTACCGAATCTTTTTCATTAACCTCTATTCCATCCTGCTGGTCACAGGTTGATCATTCAGGAAATGGACAAATCTGGCAATTTGGAACCATTACAGGACAAAGCCCCAACCCTGCCCTGACCGGCAATTACGCTTACCTGAACAGCGATGCCTACG
>Ga0118677_10000161_pt1 | contig 136544 bp, 116 predicted proteins | sample AliMusrvi5mmetaG_FD_86154 | JGI IMG/M metagenome (GOLD analysis project Ga0118677, IMG submission 86154) | reverse complement strand
CGCACCATACATTAAGCGAAAATCTGTAGTACACAAATCTGAACTGGTGGATTGTCAATTCATTGAAAACCAATTTTTTTTATCAGGATAGCTGCAAGTTGGGTTAAATAACCGTGGGTGCAAACCCACGGTTGAGTCAACACACATATCCTCAGCCCCAAAGTGGGCTGAACATTGTTGCCGATCGTTCAACCACTTCGTGGCTGTTGTTCTGTTTTTCTTACTTCCGTGGGTTAAACACCCACGGTTATTTAGATATAGCCACTTCGTGGCTTATGAACCAGATTAAGAATACCACACAATTCGTTTTGGCGACAACTATAGATTCTAATAAAAGCAAATCATGCAATGTCAAAAAATGTATATTTGTCCGATTAATTCGGGAGCAAAGAAGTGAAGGCTTTCGGGTAGTTAGAAAAAGGAGAAGGTTTGAATGTTCAGGACCGGAGCATTCAAACCTTTTCTTTCAAAATAAAATCTTCACTTCAAAATAGGATTGGTTTTGCCTGTTGATTGATGCCAGATGAACCAATTACCGATGCTAATATAAATGAATAAAAACGCAAACTTTGAACGAACGCTGGGCCTCGGATATGTGATCGTTGTCGTTGTTGGTAATATTATTGGATCAGGGGTTTACAAGAAAATTGCCCCGATGGCTGCCGAGCTCCATTCCTCAGGATGGGTTTTGATTGCATGGATTGTCGGCGGATTGATTACATTGTTAGGCGCATTGAGTAATGCTGAAGTGGCTGGTATTTTGGCTGATACGGGTGGTGATTTTGTGTATCACAAAAAGATTTATAACAGGTTTTTCGCATTTATATACGGATGGTCGTTATTTACCGTGATCCAAACAGCTGCCATCTCATCGTTGGCTTACGTGTTTGCTCAGTCGCTGAACAGCCTTGTTTCATTACCCGAATTATTTCCTTCGTTAAGTAATTTTACAATAGGTGGCGTCTTTTTCCCTTTCGCCGATTTCTCGGTGAAATTTACGGCAATTATACTGATTCTTATCCTCACATTTGTGAATATCAAAGGGGTAAAAACCGGCGCTGGCGTAAGCAAATTGGTTTTGATACTTGTGTTTACGGGCATTTTTATGATTGTGATTTTCGGACTTGGAAGTCCCCATTCGATACCTTCGCGAAGTTTCGATTTCAGTTCGACTTCAAACGACCCGGTTACAATCTCAGCTTTCTTTACCGCGATGCTCGCTTCTTTCTGGGCTTACCAGGGATGGGCAACGGTGGGATTTATTGGTGGCGAAGTAAAAGATGCCAAGCGGAATATCCCCAGAGGTATTATGATTGGCGTATTTATGGTGATCGCCATTTATCTGTTGGTAAATGTTACCTACCTTTCGTTGCTGTCAATTCCGCAACTGGAACAGATTTACAAATCGGGGAACCAGATTGCGGCGATCGAAGCAGTAAGGGTTTTCTGGGGCGATAATGGCGCACTGTTTATTTCGATGTTGATTCTGATCACCACACTTGGATGCACCAATGCAACAATATTGGCGAGCCCCCGCGTTTATTTTGCGATGTCACGCGATCAGCTTTTCCTAAAGTGTGCCGGAACATTGAATAAGTCGAATGCACCTGGTAATTCGTTGATATGGCAGGGGATTTGGGCCTCCGTTCTTGTACTCTCCGGAACGTTCGATCAGTTAACCGATATGATCATCTTTGCGGTATTTTTCTTTTATGGCGCTACTTCGCTTGGTGTTTTTATCTTGCGCCGTAAAATGCCCGATGCACCGCGGCCTTATAAAGTGTGGGGTTATCCAATAGTACCTGCCCTCTTTATAGTATTCTGTTTGATACTGTTTTGTAATACCATCGTGACAAGGCCTCGTGAAGCAATGATTGGTCTCACGCTTATATTTTCAGGCGTTCCGGTATATTGGTTTTTGAACAGGAAGAAAAGGTGAGCGAAATAAAAAAATCATCGAACATCTTCATCAGTAAAAAAAAAATTAAGGATGAATATTTATTTGAATGGATTGATAATTTAATTGATTTTAGAAGCAGTACATGTTTGTTATGTTGTTAATATCAATATGATATCCGGATAGTACATTCGTCGTATATAATTAATAATCAATATATAATTGTATTTTTTCTATGCTTTCTTTCGCGTCTTTACAAAACATTGCCTTTAAGTTAACACAAAGGCGCAGAATCCGCAAAGTAGAAAACAGATAGATACATTGTCTCAATTCATGAAATACGAGGTTATCTAATTTTCTATACTTAATTTGTGTGCAATCCATTACGAATCCACCATTTTTTATCCTCCCGATTCCCCATCAAACCATCATAACACATTTAGAAAAGCATTCATTTTTTTGCAGAAAAAATATTTTGCCAGTTTTAATAAATAATGATATTTGTACTTGCATATGAATTTAATTAGTCTTAAATTCGTATTCAAATTAAGCATTAATTCAATACCATTAATTATCTGCCTGCTTCAATGCACTTTCTGTTAGCCTGTAATAGAATTTTTTTAATATCTTAATCTAAATATTACGTGGTCGCCATGGATCAATAAATTTGCAATGTAAAGATGTTTATACGTTTTGACAACGGTTTGTAAAGTGTTAAAATCCCAATAAACCTAATATGCCTACGCATCTCAACAATGACAATAAGATCGTCCGAATCGCTTCGGAAATGATAACCTGCCATCGGGAATACAAACCTTGTGTAGTTATCGCGAATAAAGTGCCTCAGTCTGCCGATTGTTTAATGATCGAAACGGTGAGGTACTGTCGGTTGAAACGGATGTTTCCGCCCTGATTATCAGGACTAAAAATCCAGATCCTTTCTGGACATATGAATGGAATCTCAGGATTCCTTACGATCAATACAATCAGAATTACTGTTTTAATTTTAAAATTTATAAAATAAATACAATGTCTGATACTACTAGGATACCACGTAATGTTGAAGGATTCAATCCTTACATTATCAATACGAATAATTATTTGTTGGACGGAGAGCCTACCAATGCCGACCGACTGGGGATTTTACCAGCCGAATCCGATAAGTGGACAGGATTTGCGACCGAATGGCCACCTTTGTACCTGAAGTACCGCGATAAGAAAAATAACCGCACTACTTTGATCAAGGATAAGCTGTTGGAAATCCTCAACAAATGTGTTGAATACGATCAGGAGAATCATATTCTCGACCGGATTGCGGCTTCGCCCAACGTTATGATCGCCGATCTGGAAGCATTCAACATTAAGAAAGGGGTTTTGCAAAAACAAACGCGCACCATTTCATTAAAGCCAATTGATGAGGCCGTAGTCGCTTCGGTTAAGTCGCTTGACAGCGGTATTTTTGCAATTAAGTGTCGTCACTCCGGAAAAACAAGGGCTTCTATTTTCAGCGAAGCCAACACGGTGCAATATGCTTACCTTATTGGTGACAAGGCGCCTGCCTCGGGTGATGATCTTGGTTTAAAGAAGGAAGTCTCTACTAAAGCCTCGTTCAGGCTTAAAATAGGGGCGGACAATACCGAAAAGCACCTATACACCTATTTTCGCTGGTACAACACAGTGCATCCCGACCTTGCCGGTCCATGGTGTAGTGTGATTACAACGCTTATTACATAATGCGTTTCGAAATAGGTTGGTTTATTTAAAGAAAAGCGGTCCATTTATGCGGCCGCTTTTTTTTACCGGTTTTTTTCGTGCCGCCACCTGTTGGTGATATGAACCATAAAGTGTCAAATTCCAAGGGATTGGTTAAACTGATTGAAAACAACGTTGAACCCACTTCGGGGTTCCTGATTGAAGTTACTCCAATACCCCCGGTTTTACCGGAGGTCATTCAAATTCAAGACCTTCGGACTTGTGTTCTTTAAAAATCCTATATGGGTTTAATTTGAATAACGTTTGTTGTTAATCCATTGAAAATAAGGTAATTGAGAAGTCAACATTGCAAGGGTTGAACCTCTAAGTAAATGAATATTATCAAATTTAAACAGTTCCGGAATTTGGGACCCTGATACACGTCCCTGATTGATTTCCAAAATTCTGTAAAAAATATCTCCCCGTAAACAGGCCATACCAGCTTGCACCGCTTTGGCCAATACCACATCTTGTTCGGACCACAAATGCAGAACAGCGATGCTTAACCACTCAAAATGGTTTCGCATAATTTCGTGAACACTCGCTGCCGGTAAAATAACCAACTACATTTTTTGCGTGGAATTGGACATTTATGCCGTAAAAATGTCCATAGATGGAATAGAAATGCACATTTATGCCATAAAAATGGCCATTTTTGAAATAGAAATGGACATTTATGCCGTAAAAATGTCCATTTTTGGAATAGAAATGGACATTTATGCCGTAGAAATGTACATTTTTGGAATAGAGATGGACATTTATGTCATAGAAATGTACATTTTTAGAATAGAAATGGACATTTATGCCACAAAAATGTACAAAACCAGAAGCAAATGATGGTTTGACCGATTGTTAATGCTTAGATAATTAGCGTTATACCGGTTTTTAGGTTTGTTTTGGCACAACCGGATCATTGATTCTTCAAGCGATCAACCGGAAGGGGTTTAGGGTTGAGGAATTTTGGGGAAATTATTGAGGCAGGGCTAATTGGGTAACTTTAGGGGGATAAAAACAATATTGTGGTTGCTATTATTATTTAAGACGGGATTAAAATTGCTGGCTTTTTCGGAAACAAATGAGAAAGAAATGAAGTAATTGAAATTATTTAAATATTTACTTGCTCAGTTTTAACCTAAATCTTCTTGTTCACAAAAGAATTGTTAATACTGTTTATAACTTTTTTGTAATATGCCATTTTTTTTATTTGATATAATACTTTAAAATCCTAATTTGCTTCGGTTTTCAAAAATCTGCAAATCATCTTTCTTAAACACTATTTAATGGCAAGTGCGTCGCGATCAAAAAGCAAAGTAACCTTTACCGATGAAATAAATAAACTTAAAGCGTATCTCTACAGTGAAAGTAACGAAGATGCCAAACGGCCATTGTTGTACCCATTATTTCAGAAACTTTACAAAGAGAAGTTTAAAATCGAATCGGATGCATGCGGAGCAGATATTTATATTGAAGGTCAAATCATTGTTGAAGCGAAATCGCATTATTCCGATTGGCTCGATGGTTTTTATCAGGCATTGCATTACCATAAAAAACATGGACTGGTCTATTCTGTAATTGTTGTGATCGCTCATAAATTTGTTGGGATATGGAGATTAAATAAAATGCCAGAGTTTGCTGTCATCCTGGCACATACCGCCGATGCCCAAATAGCGCCAAATGTAACGGGTAGGGAAAACGCAAGAAAAACAGCCCAGTTAAATAAGAAATTGATAAAGGAGTCGGCCATTTATTGGCTCGAACCGAAAGATCTCGAAGGGAGTTATTTTGCCGGAGAAGCAAAAAGTATTGTATTTGAATTACATGAAATTCTGAGTATTCTCAAGAATCCGGGTGTCGAGCGCTTACAAATGAATACCCGTAATTTTATTGAGCATATCGAATTGTTAAAAAAATATTTCGAACATTCGATCGATGCGGTTCATGCATTCTATTCAATGGTTGCTTACTGGGATATTACTTCAACAGTTTCGTTCAATGAAAATTCGAATAAGATTTGTTTGGTTGGTTTCAAAGGTCAGAAAAACAGCGATCAAATACCTATTAACCCCATCTTATTCAAAGAATTTAAAAAATTTATTGAAACCCGTTATATTTTCACGAACGAAGGTTCCGGGCTAACCGTCGATTATTATTTCAGCCGGTTCGATGAGGTGATCTCGCGCATCGATCCTGAATATGTGAAACAACATGGTATATTTTTTACAGATATTAATCTTAGTAAATTTGCACTTTGGTATGCAAAAAAAGTGATTGATGCAAAATTAGACGATCAATATATTTTCTTTGATCCTGCCGGTGGTTCTGGCAATTTAATTTCGAGTTGGCGGGGTAAGTTGAAACACAAAATTATTTCTGAATTGCAGCCTGATTTGTTGCGGATTATTGAAAGACGTATGAAAATTGATCCATGGCACATCGAATCAGGCTTTACAATTATCCCAAAGACAAGCGACAACGAAGGATTGAATTTTCTGGATTGTGATGCAAGTCATTATCTGGCGAAGCTAGAGAAAGAGTTAAAATTGAAAAACCTTGCTATTGATAAGCCGTTTGCTTTTCTTCTAAATCCGCCTTACAAAAGTACTGATGAGAATGAATCTGCACGTGATAATGCAAATGCCAATTACACGATTCATCCTTCGATTCTTGAATTAACGGGCGAAGATGCCGGAAAAGAACGCTACCTCGCTTTCCTTGGTCAAATATTGAATATTTCGAAATTAAAGGCACAATCTAATGAAGCATCAGAATCGTTGGTATTAATATTTACACCTACTTCATGGCTGATACCGAGGCCAAGTTATGTCGCTTTCCGGAAAGAATGGGACAAGCATTTTTCGTATCAGGATGGTTTTATTATTACGAGCAACGAGTTTTTTAAATTACAAGGCAAATGGCCGTTAGCATTTACCATATGGAAGTATAATTATGATGATAACAGAACAAACCAAGTCTTAGTAAAAAACTTTACTCACTTAAAACGTGAAGAGCTGAATATCAACTGGAGTTTGGGCGAAAATGAATTGCATTTTATTTTATCTAATGATCGATTTGATTCAGAAAGTATTAATTTAGGAATTGGCAGAAGCAATATAAGATCAATTATTCCCTCCTTATTGGACAAGAACGGCAACAATCTTGCTCAACCACGTTATAATTTTTATCGTAAAGCAACAATTGAAGAAAAAAACCATAAATATCATAGCGGCTTTCCACAAAATGATCCTCGACATGTTCAATTAAAAGCGGTTTATGGTTATTGCGATAGTGATCAAATTGGATTTATGGATGATTTAACACCAGTACGATTAAAGCAAGAATCATTTAGTAGACATTCATTTTCCCCTGACCGTATCTGGTTCAGATTAGATCTTTCATTTATTGATGTAAATAAATCAAAATGTATTTGTAAACCACCGGATCAGAAAGGTTATTGTGCTTACGATCTTTCTTCATCAAAAGCGTTAATTACATGGTTTTGCATAACAAAAGCAATAAATGGAAAGTATCCAACTTGGGCCAATCAATCTGATATTTGGACTCCAGATATCAGTCCTTACCTTTCTTCTTATTGGTACGCCTTATGTTTTGCATTTGTATTGGCCGAAAACCGATGTGTCGTTACTACCTTTGAAAAAGATAATCCTGTACCGGGTACTCCTGAAATATTCATTGATAATCCGCTTTGTCCGGCAAACAAGGAATCATTCTGGGCAACCACGCTCGATCAGGAAATTACGGCAGATCATGGAATAGCTTATGAATTGGTTAATAAGATTAAACTTCTCTACAGAACATGGAATCTGAATTACTGTAAAGGCCAATACCTTCGAAATGTTGGACTAAAGGATGAACCTTATTTTAAGTATTTCGATTATGAAGATTTTCTAACCCCTTATTCCGGGTTAATTCAGCTTAAGAAATATGCCGTAAATGAAGGGCTTAAAGATATTCACGATCTGTTTACCGAAATTCAGGAATTGACCAAGAAGGTTAAGGAAGAGCTGTATAGACTGCTTGTTGAGGAATTCAAATATTTTGAATAAAATAAAATTAAATAACAAATTAAACCAATTAATATGATTAAAGGAATAAGACCAAATCAATCTGTAATTTACCACGAAGGACCATTTTTTAAAGATCATCAAATACAAATTAAATATATAAATTAACCCAATATGGAAAGAACATTGATAATTACTGGCATAGGCAAACTATCTGTAAATCCGGATTTAGTGATAATCAGATTCCCATTAGAAACTCAGAATTTTAATTATGCGATTGCCGTTGATGATTTAAATAGATTAGTTAATCTGTTGAGAGATATGATAGAACCTTTGGGTTTAGACAGAAAGGAATTAAAAACACAGGATTTTCGGGTAGTCAAAGATACTAAGTATAATAAGACAAATGGACTATATGAATTCATTGGTTTTACTGCAAGACATAGTTTAATTCTTGAAATTCCAATGGACAACTCTCTTACAAATAAAATAATTACCAGCATTATAAAACTCGACAGCAGAATTGAGTTTAAAATAAGTTTTGGTATTAAAGATAAGGAGAGTTGTCTACAATCACTAATAGAAAATGCAATAAAAAACGCGAAAGAAAAAGCAACCATAATAGCTAAAACCTCAGATGTTACATTAAGGGAGATATTGAATATAAACTATTCGTTTTCAGATATATTATTTCACTCCGATACTGATTTGTTTTATGATAGTGACTGCAATTCGGAAGTTTGCGAGAAATCAATGCCTGACATAAATCCCTCAGATATAGAAATGAATGAAAATATTACTATTACATGGAGAATAGAATAACAACTATTAATGTTGATTCTTTTCTTAAAATGAGCTTCTTAGTTGCCAATCATTTATTACGATAAATATATTGAAGAACTAACGTACAATAATTATGGAGCTCGAGTCGTATTAAGTGATTCTTGTTTGCGGATATTTTTCCCGTAGTGAAAATAAGTCCGTAGAAAAAATATAAAATTGTTGTGTAATGATCCGTATGGAACAGTAGAACCAGCAAACTGAATGATTTTACCGACTTTATGTGCCTGACGGCACAAAATATATTCAGAGATAAAATATTTGTGACAAGGAAGAAATTGATGTATTGATTTGCAAAAAAATTCTATATTTTAGTGAAATAATTAACCCGGTAACTCCTTCAAATATTGATATGAAGGCAATTTATTCCACAAATTATTATCGCATGTAATTTTAAAACCAATGCCCTATCATCCCGAAATACATCACCGTCGTTCCATCCGCCTCAAAGGATACGATTATTCGCAGGAGGGATTATATTTTATTACCATTTGTGTGCAGGCCAGAGAATGTTTGTTTGGGGAAATTGTCGTTGGGGCACCCCTGTGTGGGCGCCCTGAATCCGAAATAAATGGATACCCCGAATCCGATATAAATGGATGCAAACAAATGATATTAAATGATGCGGGTAAAATGGCGGAACGGTGGTATCGTGAATTGGAAAATAAATATCCCGATAAACGATGCCACGAAATGGTGATCATGCCAAATCATTTTCATTGCATTATCGAAAACATGGGCGGCGGTTTGCAATTGGATAATGATTCACAAACGGATAATGGTTTGCAATCGGGTGATTGTTCGCAATTGGATAATGGTTTGCAATTGAATAATGATTTGCAATCGGATAATGGTTTGCAATCGGGTGATTGTTCGGAAATGGGCGGTGTTTCGCAAATGGGCGCCCACGTAGGGGCGCCCCTACGTGGGCGCCCATCCATCGTTGTTATCGATCGACCGATCATCAATATCAAAACCATCGATGAAAACGGTCATCCAATCATCGACAAATGTGATCAACAAAACGATAATCAACAGGGGGGACCGAACGATGAAAAATACGGATTGCATAATATAAAATACAATGTCCCAATTGGTAATTTGGTGGATTGGTTCAAAACAATGACCACCAATGAATATATGCGTGGGGTGAAAAATTACGAATGGAAACGATTCGATGGCAAATTGTGGCAACGCAATTATTACGAACACATTATCCGGTCAGAGGAGGAATACGAACGGATTGCCGATTATATTGTCGATAATCCGGAAAAATGGCAGGATGATAAATTTTTCAAAATAAAAAGAGCGAAATTAAGAGCTTTCTCCCTATCGTTAAAAGCCTATGAAGCCCTTAAAAATAAAAGAGACTAGGTAAGTGTTCAAATTCTGAAAACTCACCCGGTCACTTACCCATACCCGTAGCCGGTCAGCCTAACTTATCGACCAGGTATTTCCCTGTATGCGATTCTTCGCATTTCACAATATTTTCGGGTGTCCCTTCAAATACTTTGTACCCGCCTGTTTCGCCACCTTCGGGACCAAGATCGATGATCCAGTCGGCAACTTTAATCACCTCTGTATTGTGTTCGATAATCAAAACAGTGTGTCCACGAGATATTAATGCATTGATGGCATCCAACAATTTGCGGATATCATGAAAATGGAGACCCGTTGTTGGTTCATCAAAAATAAAAAGGGTAGGGGCGTCTTTCTCCTTTGCAAGGAATGATGCCAGCTTAATGCGCTGACTCTCGCCACCTGAAAGTGTACTAGATGATTGTCCCAACTTGACATAGCCGAGTCCAACATCCTGCAAAGGCATCAATTTTTTGGCAATCTTTTTTCCTTCGCTTTTATCTTTTTCGGAGAAGAACAGGATGGCTTCATCAACTGTCATTTCGAGGATATCGTAAATGCTCTTTTCCTTATATTTTACATCCAGAACATCTGCTTTAAATCGTCGGCCATGACAACTTTCGCAGGTGAGGTGAATATCGGCCATAAATTGCATCTCTACTTTTATCTCCCCTTCGCCCTGGCACTCTTCGCACCTTCCGCCATCGATGTTAAACGAAAAATGGGAAGCGGTAAAACCGTTGATCTTGGATGCCTGCTGATCGGCGTATAGTTTCCGGATATCATCATAGGTTTTCAGATAGGTAACCGGGTTTGACCTGGAAGATTTTCCAATCGGGTTCTGATCGACAAATTCAACGGCAGTAATCAACGAAAGATCACCTTGTAAACGGGTGTGATCGCCTGTTTTCTCACCATAACCTCCCAGGTGCTTGGTAAGTGCGGGAAAAAGAATTTTCCGGACAAGTGTCGATTTCCCCGAACCGCTCACACCTGTTACTACAGTAAGTGTGTTCAATGGGAATTTTACATCAATTCCTTTGAGGTTATTTTCGCGGGCGCCTGTAATCTCGATGAAGTTATTCCATTTTCGCCTCACAAGCGGGAGGTCTATCTTTTCGGTACCATTAATATACCGGGCGGTAAGGCTTGTGTTATTTAATGCCAGTTCTTCGTGCGATCCCTGGAAAACAACTTCACCACCAAAACGGCCCGCAAGCGGACCAATATCGATGATCATATCGGCATCGCGGATAATCTCCTCATCGTGTTCGACAATAATCACGCTGTTGCCAAGGTGCTGTAATTTTCGGAGGACTTTAATCAGCCGTGCGGTATCTCTTGAATGAAGACCAATCGAAGGTTCATCAAGGATATACATGGAGCCGACAAGGCTGCTTCCAAGCGATGTTGCGAGGTTGATCCGTTGCGATTCGCCACCCGATAAGGAAGATGAAAGGCGGTTCAGGGTAAGATAACCCAATCCGACATCGCAAAGAAATTCCATTCGGTTGTTAATTTCTATAAGTAACCGATCGGACACCACCTTGTCATGATCGGATAAATGAAGGTTATGAAAAAAGGTGGCAAGTTGATCGATCGGTTGATTGACAAGTTCAGAAACGGCTTTTCCTCCGATTTTGACGTAGGAAGCCTCTTTCTTTAATCTTGTACCACCACATTCAGGGCAGATCGTTTTGCCACGGTAACGCGAAAGCATTACACGGTATTGGATCTTGTACGATTGTTCTTCGATACTTTTGAAGAAGCTGTTCAGTCCTTCAAAATACTGATTGCCCGTCCACAGTAATCGTTTCTGGTCGGGCGAAAGATCGAAAAAGGGTTTATGGATCGGAAAATTGAATTTGTCGGAATTCATTACGAGCTGATCTTTCCATTCGCCCATCTTTTCCCCTTTCCAGCAAACGATCGCCTCATTATAAATCGACAGTGATTTATTTGGAATCACAAGGTCTTCATCAATTCCGATTGTTTTCCCGTATCCTTCACAAACCGGGCAGGCGCCAATCGGGTTATTGAAACTAAACATATGAAGTGATGGTTCTTCGAAAGTAATTCCATCCGCTTCAAAACGGTTCGAATACCTTTGCAGTAAAGTCTCTTCATCGTTGACAATCCTGACAATGCAATCTCCTTTTCCTTCATAAAATGCGGTCTGAATCGAATCGGCGGCACGGCTCAGCAAATCTTCGTCATCATGTGTAACGGCGAACCTGTCGATCACAATATTGATCTCCTTCACCTTTTTTGAACGTGGAAGGTCTGTATTGATATCCGCAATCCGGATCACTTCCCCATCAATCTCAAGGCGTGTAAACCCTTGTTGTTGCAGAAGATCTGCCGCGTGAGCTACCGTACGCTCTTTATTGATATGAAACGGAGACAGCAGAAGTATCTTTGTCCCTTCGGAAAATGCAAAAATAGCATTGACTACATCTGTAACCGTATGTCTTACCACCTCCTGTCCCGAAATAGGGGAATAAGTCCTTCCGATCCTTGCATAAAGCAATTTGATGTAATCGTAAATTTCGGTCGAAGTTCCTACTGTTGACCGGGGATTGCGCGTATTGACCTTTTGTTCGATTGCAATAGCGGGAGGAATCCCTTTGATGTAATCGACATCGGGTTTGTCCATCCTTCCCAGAAACTGACGCGCATACGATGAAAGACTTTCGACATAACGACGCTGACCTTCAGCATATAGTGTATCGAATGCAAGCGATGATTTTCCCGAACCTGAAAGTCCGGTGATCACCACCATTTTATTTCTTGGAATCTTAAGGTCGATGTTTTTCAGGTTGTGAACCCTCGCACCCTTAATTTCAATATATTGATTTTTAATATTCTCAGCCATATAAAGCAAGTAAAACGTTTTGATTTTTCAATCGCCCCAAATTTACAAATAGTTTCCACGCGAATGATCAATATTGCGGATATTGGGATCACATCAACAATTCAACAAACGAAATGAAGGAAAGATAAAAAATCTATGAAAATAGTTTTGAAAATATTCTAAAATTTTAATTTAAATTGATATCATTGTGATATCAAATTTAAAATAGATACTATGGAGAAGGAAATTAAATTGGCGACTAACGGATTCTTAAATTTGTTTATCGCGTTGGTATTGTTATTTGCCCCTTTAGGCTTAATTTTTTATCACGAACCCTGGATTATTCCGGTGTTTATATTTTTATCCTTTGTTGGGATATTCTGGTTAAGTGGCTTATTTATTATCCAGCCCAATCAAACAAGTGTGCTTGTATTTTTTGGAAAATACCAGGGAACTGTGAAGACAAACGGCTTTTTCTGGTTGAATCCGTTTTACACGAAAAAGAAAGTTTCATTACGGGTTCGTAACCTTGAGTCAGACGTCATAAAGGTGAATGACCAGCAGGGAAACCCGATTTTGATTAGTGCTATCGTGGTTTGGAAAGTGATCGATACTTACAAAGCTGTTTTTGACATTGAAGCACTCGAAGAGGTTGATCCGAAAACAGGGATGAAAAAAACAAAATCTGAGGAGTCTTACCAGAAATTTATTAAAATACAAACCGAATCGGCGTTGCGTAAAATTGCCCATACTTATCCTTACGATAATATTGAGCTGGATAAAGACGGTGCAGAAGTTATCTGCTTGCGTTCGGGGATCGACGAGATCAATCGTTCGCTGGCATCGGAGATTGGCGAAAGACTTTTACTGGTTGGCATTGAAGTAATCGAAGCAAGAATTTCAAATCTGTCGTATGCTCCCGAAATTGCAGGTGCCATGTTACGTCGCCAGCAAGCTACTGCTATTGTAGCCGCCCGCCAAAAGATTGTTGAAGGCGCTGTTGGAATGGTAAAGCTCGCTTTGGATGAACTAAAAGACAAGCAGATTATTGAGCTTGATGACGAAAAGAAAGCCTCGATGGTAAGTAACCTTTTAGTCGTTTTATGTGCCGACGAATCAGCACGTCCGGTGATAAATACGGGCTCAATTTATTAGAACAGTATGGCAACAAAAAAATCGTTTGTACTGCGAATCGATCCCGAGGTATCCAATGCTTTAGAGCGTTGGGCAGCGGATGAGTTTCGCAGTATGAATGGACAAATTGAGTTTCTACTTTCGCAGGCACTGAAAAAAGCAGGAAGGCTTCCTGCAAAGAAAAATAAGGTTGATCAAAAAGATGAAAAAGGCACACCTGAATAGGTTCTTTTTCCTTAATTGTCTGAATTACTGAGTTCAAATTTTCGGAATTTGTAGAAACATGTTATACAATTGTTTCTACAAATTTCATGAAAATGTATTTACCCACCTTATGCTAATCGGCATAACCACAATACTGTCAATTCACTTCTAATTGAAACAATTTTCTGATATTAAGTTTACTTTAAATTTGTTTTAACTGAATCGCGCTGTTTTACCGGAAAGTTTTATTTAACTAACTTTACGGCGCTTTTGAAATTTAGTATTACAGTGTTGAATTATAATATCATAGCAATGATTAAAAGTGTATTTCAAATTGAACGTGCAAAGTATTCTCCGAAGATGCCTAAGGCTCTTGCGGGTCCTGTAAAGGTTGTTGAAGGTGGAAAAACCGATTCAGTAGCTGATCAGAAGGAGATTAAGAAACTTTTTCCGGGTACCTACGGGATGCCGATTATCACGTTCGAAGAGGGTGGAAAGGGTTTTGACTTTCCGGAGATTAACGTTGGCGTTATTTTGTCAGGCGGCCAGGCACCGGGTGGACACAATGTAATTGCCGGATTATTCGACGGTTTGAAAAAATTGAATCCTTCTAACAAATTATTCGGATTTCTTGGTGGGCCAGCTGGTCTTGTTGATCACAAATACCTTGAGCTGACTTCCGAAATTGTTGACGAATACCGCAATACTGGTGGTTTCGATATCATCGGATCAGGTCGTACAAAATTAGAAGAGCCATCACAATTTGATAAAGGGATTGTGATTTGCAATCAATTGGGAATTAAAGCAATTGTTGTTATCGGCGGCGATGATTCGAATACAAATGCCTGCGTTCTGGCTGAATATTACCTTCAAAAAAATGCAGGTATCCAGGTTATCGGTTGCCCCAAAACAATTGACGGTGATCTTAAGAATGAGATGATTGAGGCCTCTTTTGGTTTCGATACTGCTTGCAAAACCTATTCGGAGCTGATTGGTAACATCATGCGTGATGCCACTTCGGCAAAGAAATACTGGCATTTTATTAAACTGATGGGGCGTTCCGCATCGCATATCGGTTTGGAATGTGCATTGCAAACAAGACCTAATGTGTGTATTATTTCAGAAGAAGTTGCTGCAAATGAGCAAACGCTTGAACAGATTGTAAATGACATAGCTGATATTGTTACCGAACGTGCTCAGAATGGCGAGACATTTGGTGTTGCGCTGATTCCTGAAGGTTTGGTTGAGTTTATTCCTGAGATGAAAGTCCTGATAGCGGAATTGAATGAATTGCTTTCTGAAGGTGAAACAGCTGAGACTTTTCAGAGCCTTGCTACTAACACAGAAAAGAGAGATTATGTAATTGCCAATCTTACTTACGAATCTTCGAAGGTTTATGCTTCTCTTCCTACACGTATTGCCCGTCAGTTAACGCTTGACCGCGATCCTCACGGAAATGTCCAGGTTTCGCGAATTGAAACAGAACGTCTGCTGATCGAGATGGTTGAAAAACGTTTGACAGAATTGATTAAGAGTGGAATTAAAGTTAAATTCTCTTCTCAGAACCATTTCTTTGGATATGAAGGACGCTGCGCTGCACCTTCGAATTTTGATTCTGATTATTGCTATTCTTTAGGTTATATCGCTTCTCTTTTAATCGGAAACGGAAAAACAGGTTATCTTGCATCTGTCCGTAATACCACAGCTCCTGCAGCTGAATGGATTCCTGGTGGAGTGCCAATTACGATGATGTTGAACATGGAACGTCGCAGTGGCGAAATGAAACCTGTTATTCAAAAAGCACTGGTTCATCTTGATGGTGCACCATTTAAGGCTTTTGCAGAAAAACGCGAAGAGTGGGCAATAAAAACTTCTTTCGTATATCCAGGACCAATTCAATATTGGGGACCTTCTGCAGTTTGTGATGCGCCAACAAAGACATTGCAACTCGAAAAGGCGAAATAAATTGACACATTGAAAATGCGACAATTCATAATTTATAAGAAAAAACCTCGGGAAACCGGGGTTTTTTTATTACTGATTGATGAGATTGACGGTATGACAAGCCACTAATGCGGCAGTTTCGGTTCTTAGACGTGAATCTCCAAGAGATACGGGAATAAATCCCTCTTTAATAGCCAATTCAACTTCCTCTGTTGAGAAATCACCTTCAGGACCTATCAAAATCATGATATCTTTTCCTTTTACAACCACATCTCGTAAAAGTTCTTTTTTACCTTCATTACAATGAGCAATAAAGCGGAGCCCATCGAATGGCATTTTAATTGTTTCTTTGAAAGTCTGTAACGGATTTAATACAGGAAGAAATGCTTTAATGGATTGCTTAATGGCAGAGATCATCACCTTCTCCAATCTTTCAGTTTTAATCTCTTTCCTTTCGGAATAACGACTAATCAGAGGAATGACCATATCAATACCAATTTCGGTTGCTTTTTCAAGAAACCACTCATAACGATCGATATTTTTAGTTGGCGAAACGGCAATGTTAAGGTTATATTCTCTTTTTCCGTAATTGTATTTCTTGTCAACGATCTGCAATATACAAGCTTTGGGATGAGCACTAATAATTAAAGCTTCGCAATACAACCCTTTTCCGTCGACTAAAAAGAGCCTTTCGCCTTCAGTAAGCCTAAGAACCCTGACGCAGTGTTTTGATTCCTCTTCGCTCAGTTTGTATGTATCAGTTTGAATATCCGGTGTATAAAATAAATGCATTTCGAAAGTTAAAAGTGGTAAATCATTATTCAAAGATAACAGGGATTTTCAGGAACAATAGAAACTATAGGAATAAGAAAAAACAGAAACAAGAAACAACAGAAACTGTAGGAATAAGAAACAACAGAAACTTTAGGAACAATAGAAACAACAGAAACTATCTAAACAACCTTATCTTCAACTCACGCGTAAAGAAACCTTTTAATCTTTTGAGTAGGAGTTCTTTCGAAAGGTTTTGTTTGAATAAGAATAAGTTGTACTTGTGAAAATTTATTAACCCGCGAATTGACATACAATTGAAGTTCTGTAACTAACTCATCCAACTTCTTATTAAATTGGCCTGCCTGGTCAAGTATTGCGTGATATTGTGCTTCCAGTTCTTCCATGTTAAGCAATACAAGTGCAACAAGTTTTCCTTTTCGTTCAACCACCAATGATTCAATAACATTTTCGAAATCATTGATCACAGATTCAATCTCTTCGGGGAAGATATTTTCTCCCGAAGCACTGACAATCATATTCTTTAAACGACCTTTAAATGCAAGGTATCCCTTTTTGTCGAATGATCCGAGATCCCCGGTTTTAAACCAGCCATCTTCAGTAAGAACCTCTTTGTTTAATTCAGGATCTTTATAATAGCCTTTCATCACATTGGGTCCTTTGACCCAAACTTCACCCTGACCTGTTTTCGGATCTGGCTGATTGATTTTTAATTCGACACCAGGCATTGCGGGACCGATTGTATATAATCGTGTAAGAAAGGCATCTGTACCTGCAATAAGAGGTGCGGTTTCTGTGAGACCATAGCCGATAGAATATGGGAATTTTGCTTCAAGTAGAAACCTCTCAACTTTTCCATCAAGTTTAGCGCCACCTATTCCAAAGAAAAGTAATTCACCACCAAATGTTTTCATCAACTTTTTACCAGCAATTCGGTTAAGAAGTAATCTGATGGGTGAGACACGGTACAATATTCTGATTAGTTTATTTTGACTGAATTTTGGCTTGATTTGTTTATTATAAATCTTTTCGATAATTAGCGGAACCGTGAAGATAATTGTTGGCTTTACAATTTGCAAAGCAGGGATTAAAACTGCAGGAGTAGGAAGTTTTTTGAGATAATGCACCGATGATCCACACATAATGGGCAGAATCAGTCCAAGTGTATTTTCATAAGTGTGCGAAAGTGGCAATAATGACAGAAATCGGTCAGTAACTAACATTTTATGAATCAATCCTCCATGTTCAGCATCCCATAAAAGGTTCTTATGGGTAAGCATTACCCCTTTCGATTTACCTGTAGTTCCTGAGGTGTATATTATCGATGCCAGATCGTCTTCTTCAATCAAAACTGAGTAAAGATTTTCGGGCGAAACCGCTATATTTGATGTCACCTGTCCTGAAATTATCTCAAATGATTCGATCCTGAAGATCACTTTTGATGGATCTGATTTGAATGCCTCAATTTTAGGCAAGAGGTTTTCAGAGACAAATATTACTTTCGACTCTGAATGTTCGATGATATTAGAGATCTCGGTAACTGAAAAATCTGGAAGTATTGGTACTGCAATGGCCCCAATAGTTGTAATTGCAAAATAAGTGATGCCCCAATTAGGCATATTGGAACTCAGAATTACGACTTTTTCTCCTTTGGAAATACCCGCTTTAAACAGTTGAACTATAACATGATTAATTTCGTTTTCAAGTTGTTCGTAAGTTCTATTTGCTTCACCTACAAATACAAGCGACTGGTTCGTTCCAAAATTTGCGAAGCTGTTTTGGAGCATCGCGGGAATTGTATATTTTATCTGTTGTCCCATCTCTTTAATTTTAGAAGTCTGCAAAGTTAGTTTTTACATCCAAAATAATGGTGAATATCCGTCGATCAGTACCTGTTATCAAACAGTTTTGATACGATCTTGTTCAGAATTAATAAAAATCGATGTATATTTACAAGTATGAATTATAAGAAATGATGTCAAACCTCAAAAATTAGGATTTACTTTTCTTCTTTGTCCTGAAACTTATAGATAAAGAGAGAAAAAGTAAGTTGTTATTTCCTGATTATTAATTATTTAGGTTCCTCTGAATAGAGAAATCTTATTTTCAAACAAAAATTTTAAAATTGATGAAACGACCATGGTATGACAAACACAAAATAGGATGTTTATCCGTCAGCTGACGGATTCATGCGAGTTCCACTCCGATGGTACATTCAAAATAATGATACTGCCAATACGAATTGAATATTAATGTCTTACAAAAATTTAAACGTGTGAAAATATTGCTTTCACTATTTTTCGGTTTGATTTGTCTAACAGGTTTTGCTCAGACCCAGACAGAGATGAATAAAGATGCTGCTGACTCTTATAAAAAGGCCGATCTGGAATTAAATGAAGTTTATAAAAAAATCATGATCGAGTATAAGTCCGATACCCTATTTATTAAAAACCTTAAAACCTCTCAACGTATCTGGATAACATTTCGTGATGCTGAATTGAAGATGGAATATCCAGACAGAGTACATGGATATTATGGAAGCATACATCCTGTATGTGTCGCAATGTATCTTGAACAGCTCACAAATGAACGAATCAAGACATTAAAAATCTGGCTTGACGGAATTTCTGAAGGCGATGCGTGCAATGGATCAGAAAAAATAAACAATAATTAAAGTGGAAATAAGCCCACATTTTCATATGATGCCAACATTTAAATTTAGAGTAAATTACAAAAATAAATCCTAAAATTGTTAAAATAAGCAATGCGAGTCAAATCATGTCGCACAATTTACTAAATATAATGAAATACCAATTTAACTGGTTTTTCTCCTTGTCTTCCCCATACCTTCCCTATACCATGTCCGTATCACGCTTTATTGAGCATGTCGCATAATGTATGATTGGGAATTGGGTTAAGAAGCCCTTAATACGGCATTTTAAAATGCAACATTATTTATTTTTGAGTACTTAGATGATATCACGGAATCAATGACAGGAATTGCCGAATGAAAAGGTAAATTAATTGATGAACTTATCGGTAAAACATGATAAGGAATAGATTTCTCCGTTATGATATTGAAAGCAATCGGTATTGTATTATTCTGGCTTTGCAAATACAGTAACTCAAAAGAGAGTTAATCATCTTTAAACATTCATGCATAATCAAATAAAACCTCTGTTTGATAAAATGTAATTGTGAAAAAAGAGCTAAGTTTACAAATAGGAATAAGCAAAAATGCTTTGCGTTAAACGGAGTTTCATGAGGGCAATTTAGATCATTGTTTTACATAAATGAGTTGACAATTTCAGAAAACTACAACATATGGACAGATTAAAAATATCAACCGCCCAGTTTGAGAACAATAGTGGTGACAAAAGCTATAACCTTTCCGTGATTGAACAGCTTTCACGAAAAGCAGCAAGTGAGGGGTCAGATGTAATCGCTTTTCATGAATGTTCTGTAACTGGTTATACATTTGCTCGAAACCTTTCAAAAGAACAAATGCTTGATTTGTCAGAAATCATTCCTGAAGGAGAAAGTATTTTGAAATTGACGGAAATTGCAAAAAACAATGATATTGTGATATTGGCAGGGCTATATGAAAAAGATGAAGATGACAATCTTTTCAAAGCCTATGTTTGCGTAGATAAGAATGGTCTTGTTGCTAAATACAGGAAATTGCATCCTTTCATAAATCCATATTTAACTGCTGGAAATAACTATTGTGTCTTTGAGATACATGGATGGAAATGTGGAATTTTAATCTGTTACGACAACAACATCATTGAAAATGTGCGGGCAACAACGCTCTTAGGTGCAAATATTATTTTTATGCCGCATGTAACCATGTGCACCCCTTCTACAAGACCCGGTGCTGGATTTGTCGACCCTCAACTTTGGGAAAACCGCGAAGCTGACCCAACTTCCTTACGATTGGAGTTCGATGGAATGAAAGGAAGAGATTGGTTAATGAAATGGCTTCCGGCAAGGGCGTACGATAATGCCATTTATGCAATATTTTCAAATCCGATAGGCATGGATGACTACCAGTTAAAAAATGGTTGCTCAATGATTATTGATCCATTTGGAGATATACTTGCTGAATGCCGTTCGTTTGATGACAGTTTTGTAACAGCTACAATTACACCCGAAAAACTTATACAGGCAGGTGGTTACCGTTATTTAAAGGCACGACGCCCCGATTTATACAGAGAAATTATTGGACAAGATCATAACCCGGAACAGGTAGTAGTCTGGCTTTAGTAACACGTAAAATTCAATGTCTTATCTTCTATCTGTGCTTATCTGTATAATTGGTTGTCGTAATAAAACCTGGCTGATGACTGATGATCGAAGATTGTAAAGTTTAAAATTGGACATTTTTTTGTTCTCATTACATTATTTAAATTTATAGAATTCAAATGGAAATTGGTTTTTCCCTTTTAAGTGAATAAATATAAATTAAACAGGATTGTAATAAATTACAGATAAATCGTACTTATTGGTAAAGAACCCCTTAAAACTATTGAAATGCAAAAGATCTCTATTTTTATTTGTTTGTCTTTGTTGATTGTATCAATGGGATTTATGAGCGATCCCGATTCAACTTTAAAGGAATTTAAAAAGAGTATTGGTTTAGGGAATGCAAAAGAGATAAAGACAGAAATATCCTTTGCAGTTGGAGAGCTGAATATAAATTCTTCATCAAATCAAGTTACCGATGGAATTTACCGTTTTTACATCGACAAATGGAAGCCTGAAATTAATTATAAAGAAGAAAACACAGTTGGATATTTGAAAATCAAAGCTAATGATGAAAGGGAAAGTCGAAACTATGATAATAAGGATAATTCCACATGGGATATTTCCTTGAATAAAAATATCAGAAATGATTTAACGATTAAAACAATAGCAGGTAAAGGTCATATTGATTTGCATGATTGTAATTTAAAGAGATTCGATTTTAAAATGGCTGCAGGCGAAATCAATATTAATTTAAGAAATACATCTGTTCCAAATCTTGTATTTAATGCCGCTGTAGGTTCTGCAGTAATTGATTTGTCGGGTAGATGGAACAATGATTTGAATGCAAATCTAAAAGGTGGAGTGGGGGAGCTTACTTTAAGACTACCTTCACATACAGGAATCAAATTAAATATTCATGGTGGACTGGGTGAAACAAATGCTCCTGGCTTTAAAAAGCAAAACAGTACTTATACAAATGCCTTATTTGGTAAAACAGACGAAACCATCTATATCGACTTTTCGGGAGGAATAGGAAATGTAAATGTTCAGTTGGTCGATTAAAAGATAATTCCTGTGCTGAATCGGGAATTTTTTCTTTGGCCAACTTTTATTGTGTGATTAGATGAATTGCATATTTAGTATAGCGTAATGGAAAAATTATTAAACTGGATGGAGACATCATGGTTTAAAATGGCAATAATCTTTGTTGTTGTAATAGTATTATATTTCTATGCATTACCAAGGTTATCCCTCTATTTACAGAACCGGTTTTTATCAACAGCGGCAAATGGGATTGAAACTCCTGAAAGATATGGAATACCCTCTGAAAAGGCAAAGATAAAAAGTGGTAATCGTTTTTTAGATGCGTCCATTGTTACAACACCCACAAATAAACAGGTACAACATGCGGTATTAATATTTCATGGTTCTGGAGAAACGATATCTTGCTGGGCAAAAGTTCAAAAGAACTTATACGATAATGGTATTTCCTCATTGGTATTTGATTATTCGGGATTTGGAAATAGTTCGCATCCTGCCACAATAAAATATCTTAATGAGGATGCAGTAGCTGTCTATTCTTATTTCGCATTGAAATTTAAGGACGATAAATTATTTGTATTGGGATTTTCATTGGGAAATGCTCCAATGCTTGCTTCAATTCGTGGTTTTATACCTGCGCCATCCGGAGTAATAGTTGGAAGTGCTTTTTCTTCACTAAAGGATTTGGGAAAATATTCGGGTAAGACAAATGGTTTTTTTAAAGTTTTAGTAAACGGAATTCCCGATATTTGGAATAATACAATTGCAATTAAATACAATACTGCACCATTACTTGTTCTGCACAGTGATAGCGATGCTTCAAATCCATTATTTATGGGACAGAAGATATATTCTTCTGCAAATATGCCAAAGCAATTTGTACTATTGCACGACTTAAATCATAATGCTCCGATAAACGATTCTTTACTAACATGGTGGCTTCCCGTAATAAGGTTTATTGAGAACAGTGATAATTGGGATTTTAAATAAAACTCAATTGAATAGCCTAAATTCCGGTTATCCGGACACAATCGTTGAGAATAAAACCGCTTATTGATGATTTGTAATTGTGAAAAACGATGTATGTTTACAGATAATAAAAGCAACACATTTGCGCGCGATGCCATAATTTAAAAGAAGTGATTGCCTTATTTTTTAAACAAAACAACAGCAACGTTATGAAGTTACCCATTACAATCATCCTTTTACTCATTTCTGTATTCGTTTTTGGACAGGTTGATAAACCATTCAATACCAATGATTATCCTGCTACAAGATATACCGTTAAGGTTGACTCCTTTTCTTTGAAGAGTTTCAAAATTGAATTGATTCAGGTAAAACCAAAAGCAGAGCAAACTTCGGACAATCAATCAACTTATTGCAAGATTTGGTTAACTGTAAAAAGCGGGAATACAATAATCGACAAGCTGTTTTTTCCGGAATGTCATGCTGTTGCAGGATGTTCAGGGATTTATTCCGATGGACAACCCAGTAATGAATATGTAATTTTATCGAAATTCGGCGACAATTCCGGACAATTAATCATCATAGATAATACAGGTAAAATTCATTCCTATCCAGGAGGTGGATATGCTATCTCCGACGATTTAAAATACCTGTTCAGTGTTCATGATTCAGATACATCAGGTTTAACAGTTTTCGATCTTTCGAAAAATAAACTGATTTTCTCAATCGACAAATTAAATAGTGAACTTGCTGATTTCTATCACTCAGGTAATAAATACTTTGTGGTCGAAATTGATGATGATGCTACCGACGAAAACCAGACAATTATTTTGACAGTCGATTTTGCTGCTGGAAAGCTGGTCAAGTCAAAAGTTAATGATCAATTTGTTGAAAAAGCAGAACCACTTAGAGCTTATAATCGTTATACTTTTGCCCCGTGCAACTGCGGACAAAAAAAATAAGGATGGAAGGAGTTAAATTTATCTTTGAAACGAGAAATAAAATAAAACGATTGGGTGATGAAACTGCTGTTCCATTTATTCTTGCTTGATTAATGCAAAAAAAAACAATCATCATAGACCTGGACAATACAATCTATCCTGTCAGCTCAATCGGTGACAAACTTTTCAAACCATTGTTTGAGCTTATTTCCGAAAGCGGAGAATATTCCGGCGATTTAAATGATATCAATGCCGAAATATTGCGACGGCCATTTCAGTTCATAGCGAATGATTTCTCGTTTAGTGAAGACCTTAAGTCAAAATGTTTAATGCTTTTTGATGGTCTGACCTATAACGATGTCATGAAGCCTTTCGACGATTACAAATATGTGAGTGAACTTCCCTTCAAGAAATTTCTAGTTACGACAGGCTTCCTGAAACTGCAAAACAGTAAAATCTTTCAGTTGGGTATTAAAAACGATTTTGAAGATATATTTATCGTTGACCCGATTCATTCGGATCTTACAAAAAAGGATATATTCCTGAAAATATTGAATGACTACAACTATAAAGTTGAGGAAGTATTGGTCATTGGAGATGACCTGAATTCCGAAATTAAAGCAGCAAACGAATTAGGTATAGAGTCCATTTTGTACGATCATAATTCACTTCACACCACTATTAAAAACCAAAAGACAATCACTAATTTTAAGGATTTACAACTTTACATACAAAAAAACTAAACGTCCTTAATAATTCTTTTCTGCCATTAATCCATTGAAACTTTATATTCTGCCAGAATGTTATTTGGTATGGTCTTTGGTGAAACCATTCATGACGTACTTTGATCGTTTTGTTATAAAATAATGTTACCCACCTAAAACGTCATTGAATCCTATTTTCAATAAAAAATTAAATTCAGAACAATGAATAAATTAAAAGTCATCATCACTGGTGCAACGGGAATGGTTGGCGAAGGTGTTCTTTACGAATGTTTGCGTAGTGTTGATGTAGAAAAGGTTTTGGTTATTACCCGCAGTATGTGTGGTTATTTACATCCAAAACTCACAGAAATAATTCACAGTGATTTTTCAGATATTTCATCATTGAACGACATGCTAACGGGTTATAATGCCTGCTATTTCTGTCTTGGTGTTACTTCGCTCGGAAAAAACGAAGCCGAATATACAAAGCTAACTTACACTTTGACTATTAACTTTGCCACAACACTCGCAAAACTTAATCCTGAAATGACTTTTTGTTATATTTCGGGTGCAGGTACCGACAGTAGCATGAAAGGGCGTACAATGTGGGCACGTGTGAAAGGCAAAACAGAAAACGATTTGATGAAATTGCCATTTAAGAAGGTATTTAATTTCCGTCCTGCAGGCATTGTCCCGTTTTTACCTTTAAAACCCACACAAACATATTACAAATCTTACAAGTATATTGGATGGTTATTTCCAATCATGAAAGTGATAATTCCAAATTTTATTGTTACACTGAAGGATTTGGCTGCCGCCATGATTAATTCTTCATTAACAGGGTATCCAAAAAATATCCTTGAAGTAAAAGATATTAAGATATTGGCAAAGGCACAACAATAAAACGATTTATGTACGCAACCGCATCTGCATTAGTTCTTTTTACAATAGCAACTTTCATTATCCTTCAGCAATCCAAGTTTGGAAAAATGCCATCTGGCAAACGTTTAGATCGGATTAAGAACTCACCTAATTATAAGGATGGTTCATTTCAGAACCTAAGCATGACGCCTGTTATGGCAGAAGGGGTTAGTTATTTCTCCCTTATTAAAGCAATGTTATTCGACAAAAAGAAACATGTTTCTCCGGTTGATGCTATCCCTTCAACAAAAACCGACCTGCTACATTTGGCCCTGAACGAAGATGTTTTGGTATGGTTCGGACATTCTTCCTATTTCATTCAGATTGATGGTAAACGAATTTTAGTTGATCCTGTTTTTAGTGTTTCTGCATCCCCATTTTCATTTTCAATTAAAGCATTTAAGGGATCAAATGCTTATACAACCGATGACATACCTGAAATTGATTATCTTTTTATTTCGCACGACCATTGGGATCATCTTGATTATGAAACAATCCTTCAGTTAAAACCTAAAATCAAAAAAATAATTTGCGGACTTGGTGTTGGCGAACATTTCGAATACTGGGGATTCGATAAAAATATGATTATCGAAATGGACTGGAATGAACAGGTAATACTTGACAACGGTTTCATTAATACTGCTGTTACAGCAAGGCATTTTTCGGGACGTGGCATAAAGCGAAATCAAACACTCTGGACGTCATTTGTTCTTCGGACCCCCACAATGAAGATATTCATTGGTGGCGACGGAGGCTACGATAAACACTTTGCCGAAATCGGGAGAACATTCGGACCATTTGATTTAGCAATTCTGGAAAATGGGCAGTACGACAATAACTGGAAATACATTCACTTATTACCCGGTGATCTTTTAAAAGCTTTCAGTGATTTAAATGCCAAAAGGCTTTTCACAGTTCATTCTTCCAAATTCGCATTGGGAAATCATCCCTGGGATGAGCCATTGATAAAAATTACTTTGCGCAGCAAAGAATTTAACATCCCACTGATAACACCAATGATAGGCGAAAAAGTGAACCTAAAGGACAGTGCACAAAAATTCACAGAATGGTGGGAAGGAATTAATTAATAACTTTATACACAAATGGCTTTTAATCTTTTTTCTGGAAAAATTTTATTTAAGCCATTTAACAGATTAAAACAGGGAATATGGAATATATCATCGAAACTGAAAGACTGCGGCTTCGGGAATTTAATTCCGAAGATTCTAAATTCATTGTCGAACTTGTAAATAGTCCGGGTTGGCTGGAGTTTATAGGTGACCGAAATATAAAGACCGAAGAACAGGCCAAAATCTATCTCGAAAACGGACCGATCAGAAGTTATCATGAAAATGGCTTTGGTTTATCATTGGTTGAGACAAAGGATGGAAGTCTGAAAATTGGAATGTGTGGTATTATTAAACGTGATAATTTAGAACATCCTGATATTGGTTTTGCCTTTTTGCCTGAATATACAGGGAAGGGTTATGCATTTGAAATTGCCAATGCTACATTGAAATTTGCCGTCGAAAAATTAGAGATACCAGTAGTTTGCGCAATTACACAGGCTAACAACGAAAAATCAATCCGCCTTTTAGAGAAAATAGGATTAAAATTTGTAAAACCAATTACTTTTTCAAACGAAATAGTAGCGCTTTTATTTTACAGTAACCAGGATTAAATAATCGCCCGGCAAACTGCCAAAAATATTTTACTATTCGTGATATTGTCGAAACATTGAATTGATATTTGGTATGTAACTCCATTAATTCAACCTTAATTCACAATTAAATCTTCCTTTAATGATTTAATTGTATGAGATTATGTATTTTTACGAAAATAACATGTAAAATCGTTTTTCTTTTACCGTCGAATATGCTAGAAACAGAATATACGTTTTATTGTTGTTATTGGATTGGATATCTTTAATCTGCATCGGCCAACCGACTGATGTATATTCTTTCTTTACTATTTTAAAACAGCAAAACGATAATTACCATAAAAAAACTTGAAACATGAGAAATTTACTGGTTCTTTTATTAATCATTATTGGAATAAACCTTTATGGACAAACCGACTCAATCGAAAAGGCCACATTGTACAATCAGATGATGTCCAAAGGTATTTTGCAGGAAAAATTTACGGAAATTGCTTTCAATTGGAAACAAACAGTTACAAATTATCCTGATTTGCCATTGGATCAAAACGAACAGGTTCATTATACCTTTCTGAATAATTTCAAAAACATGAACAAAGCAAAACTTTTTAACCGGGCGCTTGAGTACCTTTCAATAAACTACGGATTGTTCCCCGCCACTTTATATTCGAATTTAGAAGATGGTAAGATAATTTATGCAGGGAATTATTCTATCGACGATAATTATTCGGTCACTTTTACTGGTATTATTTCAATAAAAGATGAGAAAATACTCACCGAATTTATAAATATTGGATACCAGGTATTTCATCCGGAAATCACCAGCTATGTAAGGATTAACACGCTTTACCCGATCATATTAAAAAATCCGAAAGATTGGAAAACAAATATCAAATTGTTTGCCGCAACGAATAAGTATTTCAAAACTGAAAACATCAAGCTAAGCGATTATTCTCAGAATTTTGAATCAGATTACACATTTTAAATTAAAACAACTGTAACCATATAGCAGAATAACTTTTGTTGTGTTTCAATTTATTTTTGAAATTAAATTTTGCGGGATAAATTATACAAAATTGAATTATCAACGTAAAACGTTTTGTATTTAAATTTAAAGCCCGCTGATTATGGAAACAATAACCTTCGATTCCGACATTAAGGTGTTTTACGTAACTGCAATATCTTTTCCGGATGGCATTATGGAAGCACATCAAAAGTTACATGAATTAATCCCCGCTTCTCCGGATAGAATAATCTTTGGTATCTCGCGCCCCGAAAATGGTCAAATCGTTTACAGGGCAGCTGCAGAAGAAATATTTCAGGGCGAAGCCGAACGACTACACTGTGAAACACTTATCCTCAAAAAAGGCAACTACATTTCATTGACTATTCATAATTTCATCAATGATATACAACGCATTGGCCATTCATTTACTGAACTGCTGTCAAATCCGGATATCGATCCCGAAGGTTATTGCGTCGAATTGTATTTGAATGAGAAGGATGTAAAATGTATGATCCGATTAAAGGATGAATAATGTTATTTTATGCTTGACATAGGTAATAACGAACACATCAAATCTTATTTGTTGTCCATTGAATAGTGGAATTCTTACGCAACTTTAGTGCTATTTTAAACATCTTAAAATTAAAATGATCATGAAGTCATACGCCTTATACATATTTGTTGTGCTGGCATTATTCAGTTGCAATAAAAGCAAGAATACGATTAGCGGCGATTTGACGAATAAAGCAGGTGTCATTGAGATTCACCGATGTTTTTGTATGACTTCGGCCTACCGTTACCTGATTGTGATTTACGATGGCGATAAACCGGTATATTACAATCCGGTAAATCTCGCCGAAGACTTCAAGGATCAGAATTACAAGGTCGTATTTACAGCCGATTTATTAAATGACAGCAGTATCGTCTATACAAATCTTGCAAATGATGCATTAGTAGAAGAATTTAAAGCGAGAAATATAAAGCTGATTAATATTGATAAAACGGCCAATTGATGATTAAAAATGAAAGATTTGCGATAAATGAAATCAAGAAGATGATCATCAGGAAATTTTTAAAAAGTTATTAAATCTAAAATATGACTTTAATTATCAAGATAAAAACCGGACTACAAACTTATGAAAAAACAATTTTTACTATTTATGTTCTTCGCATGCATGTTATTTAGCTGCGAAAAGAGTAATCTGGTTTATTCCGATGATCCCAATTACCCCACTGTCATTAAGAAATTGAATTCGGCTACACTCACAGATTTAAAGTCCGCTTATGCTTTAAAGTATAAATACTTTATATCATCCATCAATGAATATGGCTTTTGCGGCGATGGCGATGTAAACGCGGTAGTCGAAAATCCACCGCTTTTAAATCCAATAGCACAACCCGAAGCCATTGTGCAGATCAATAATTTTGTTTCCCAAAATCCGGCCATTACGGGTGTTAAAAGCAATGTTGATCTCAAACTCACATTATCCTGTTCCGATACGGGATATTGGGATAATGCAATTTACTGGTTTGGTTCAACAGGCGATCAGTACATTGATACAATTCAGGTGATAAACTCCCAAATTCATTTTCAGATTAAAAACCGTGAACTTCGCTCTTGTGTTGGCAACTGGTATCCCACGGTGTATATTCCCGGCAAATTCAATATTGATCGCGATGCTGCGAAAGCATCATTGCTCGATAAAGTTGTTTGGCACTCCACAATTGCAGGCGTACCCTACAGTGCAACAGTTACAGCTGCAAGTTTAACTGCAAGCACAACCCATTTGGTAGTATTCCCAAATACTTTTAACAATCAAATCGAGCTACGTGTTACCTGGCAAATCAATATTCCGGCACCTGTATATTATTTGATCTTTGTAGATGTAATGACCGGAGAAATTATCAGCGAACAACCTACAATAATTTCGTAATATGAGGAATTTATTTATTGCCTTTATGCTTATCCTGCTTATGATGGGTTGCAGCAAAAGTGATTTTACACCTTATTCTTATTCGAGCGATTCAACCATTTATTCCGATACAAAGACGACACAGTTAAGAGAACTTGTCATCATCATTGACCCGTTTATTTTGATTGACAATGAGAAAAGATATATAGTGACCGATACTATTAAAAACGTCATTGTAAGGATCAATAATAAACTTTGGGGTAACTTTAATTCCTTTGCGATCGACACTTCCATATTTGTAAAAGGGAAAACGACAAATTTCTATTCAACCAATACAGTTACGAAATATTCAATCATAGCACCTTATACCACAAGTATGGATACTTTGAAAACTGCGGGCAACTATTCCGACTTATTAAACAATTTTCTCACATTGGAACCCGGAGAGTATATCTGCCAGATAGAATCATTTGATATGAAACAAATCGATGGAACAATAAAGAAAATTAAACCATTTATTGTAGTACCGGTAGAAGTGAAAGAGAACACTAAAAGTGCATTAGTGGGTGAATTTGAAGTACAAATTAGCAACAATTAAACGATGAGAACACTAATATTACTTTTATTTTTATCCTTTTTGATGGCATCATGCATGGAGAACGGGAAAATACAAATTCAAAATAAGGTACATAATTCGAAACTCGAAAATATAAGTTTTGGGGATGTTTCGGTTTATTATTCATTATTACCTGGCGAGACTTCAACAGTAGTTACGGTTAAGGATAAAAAAGAATCGTTTCCTAAAATAAACCAATTGGAATTCTACATGGTAAGTAATGGCAATAAAGTTTATTTAAAAACAAAAAGCACCTATGAATTGAATTCCGGCGAAACACTATTGATTACTATTTTAGATACCACAGCCGTAATTAATCCCCTATAACAGATTTTCACCCTTTCGAAATTCCTTGGTTCAGCTCCCCCTCATTTAAAACGTGAGGAGTTCCTTTTTTTAGAGTTTGCAACTCATCTTCAAATTTGAATGATCGGGTCTGTATCACTGATCATTATAAACAAATTACAGCTATCCCTAAGTTTACCAAGAGTAGCGGAACGGTTATTTTGCATCGAATGCACGAATTCACATAATTTTGCAAAGGATACCTGTTTGTTCTGGTTTGTTTTGTGAAACTGCATGTTTTTTGTTTTCCCACAAGTGCATGACGATCCTATTTTTAATTTTAACTCATTGATTTTATGGTCACCGCGTCTGCAACGAGGAGTATATTATTTTAAGTTGATCATGCAGTTTCAAATTTAAAATATCAAACCCGTATTTTTTATCACTGCTAAAATTTAACGGCATGCCTGTCTTTTTAAACAAAGGATAAAATGTATTTTCTGCTCTTATCGGAAATGTATTTTTATTTGATCTAAAGTGAATATTTTTTATCCGAAAAACATTGTTCATTTCTTTATAAATCATAACTTTGCTCTGAATTGAAACTAATGACTAAATATTTTTAAAACCAGGTGCAATGAAAACTATTCCGAATCTGCAGAAATGCAAAATGTTTAAAATGTCTAAAATTAAAATGGTGCTTTTGTTGGCGATGGCAGTTAGCACATTCAGCCCTACTTTCGCACAGACAAAACCTCAAAGCGCTGAGAGTAGAAAAGAGGCTGAATTAAAACGATTGGAAGCTGCAGTTGCAACTGCAAAGATCGGACTTGATCGTGCTGAAAAAAGGGCTGCATCTGCCGATTCATTATATAATTCAGGTCCTGAATTGATCAAACAGGGAAAGGAAGCTAAAAAACAATCGGATGCTGATTTGAGTAGCAGTGAAAAGGAATATAAGGCGAAGGCAAAAGAATTGGATAAAAAGATGAAGTCGAAAGATAAAAACGAAGTCACCGAAGCCCGCAATGAGTTAAAAAATATTGACACCAAATATAGAGCCGATTTAAAGGTAATGCTTGAAAAACAAAGAGTTGCTGTCAAGAAAATATCAATTGGCGAAAACAACAAAGACAGAGGCAAAGCAAACCAGAAATCTTCGCGCGATGCGGTAAAAAGAGCAAAGGCAAATTTAGATGCTGCTCAGTCACGGCTTGATGCTGCACAAGGTGGAGACAAATCGGTGAAGCAAAAGAAAAAGAAATAATTTTTCTGATCGAATATTCGGGGCTAATCCTTTCTCCCGATTATTCTGTTATTATCTCTTCAAATGATTGACCATTAAGATAACGAGTAAGTAACTTAATTGAACGGAAAGCGTATAATCTGTTCTACCAAAACATGAAAAATGGAAACAGAAATGATTTTACCAACTAATGAACCTGAAGATGGATTGGAATATGAAGAATCGGTTAGCTATCATTCGCGAATGCATAAGGCCCTGGCGCCATTAGTTAAAAAGTTTCTGGTCGATTCTGTTGGCGAGCGGTTTTATTCCTTCGAATCGGAGGTTTTTCGCGAAATTGAAGAGATCATTAAGGTTGGCTTTATGCATGGCGATATGATTCCAACTGATTTACGTGCACATTGTACAATAACAGATGAGGATCTTTGGCAAAAGGCTTATCATCATTATAATAGGAAGGATGCAAAGTATAATTGGCAAAAAAGAAAATATTGGTACGAAGGAATATTTGAGAACGATGATGACAATGAGTTTTTAGCCGAAATACCTGAATCGGAATGGACAGATGATCAAAATAAGGCAAATAATAACATTTCAGATTTAGATCAAATGGTAAACTATCAATACGCACGTGGTTCCTTTTTGAAAAAAGGTTGCGATTTACTGATCCCTGCGATGCAAAAATTTGTAGAGAAAACCTTTTCCTTTGATCTTACCTATTTATCACCTGCAGGATATGAACAATTGCAGAATTCGTTGGATGATATTGCCGATTATCTTTTCGATTATTTGTACCCGGTTTTGCACGAATAAACATCTTATTCTACCTGCTCTCCCTGATTTTTCCGGTGAACTTTTCCGGGCTATATTCTGCTGCCTGTAATTTTTATTTTTATATTTACAACTATTTGACCATTAAGCTAACAAACCAAATAACTTGTGGAAATGAAAACGAAAACGCAAATTAAGCAACTACGAAAGTTACGAATAAAGTCATATTCAATAGTTTTCGAAGAGGATGACGATGATAGATGTGCGCTATGGATTTCCTATAGTTTTCAGATGTCAAAGGTCTTGGGGCCAATAGTTAAAAAGTTTTTAGTCGATTTTGTAGGCGAACGATTTTATACATTCGATTCAGAAATTTATCGGATGATAGAAATGCATCTTAGAGTCAGCTTTATGTATGTCGGTATTGCTTTTAATAGTATGAAAGACTATCGTACGATAAAAGAACCTGCTCTTTGGGATGAAGAACGCAATCAATTTGAAAGTAAAAATGCAAAGTTTAACTGGGCAATAAATAAGGACGGGTACAACATCGAATTGTTTAAGTATGGTGATATTGAAATCTTTCTAAGAGACTTATCTGAATCGCTAACACCAGAGTCTCATGAAATAACAATGAAAATAAATAGTGTAGTCCTTGACCTCTTAAAAACCCATGTCCGATTTTCATCATTTATACAACAAGCTTGTGAATTACTGATCACTGAGATAAAAAAATACACGGAGGATTCGATTGCCTTTGAGCTTACCTATTTATCGACTGAGGGATACGAATTGTTACAATTAGCATTGGATGAAGAAGCAAAGACTCTTTTTCGAAATTTGTACGTGCTAACACATTATTAAATATCATTTCAATCCGCCATTTTCAGCCATCCTGATTTCCCAAATTTATACAAATCCCTAAAAATACGATTCCATTATAATAATGTGCGAACCGTATTTTTTGGAATTCAATAATAAAAGGTCTGTTACTACCCGCAAAAACACGTCTGAAGCCAGTAATGGCTGGTGATAAGCCGATATGAAAAATATTTTATAAAATATTTGAAACTTACAATTTTAATAATCGTATATTTACATGTTCACAAAATTAATTTTGCATACATAAATGATTTGGTTTTATTTTTACTAATTAAATCCTATTAATTTGCTATGACGAATAATTTAGCCTCAGGACCTGGATCAAATGTGACCAACCTGAACACTTTAAATTCTGCAATTTCGGGTTATGGAGATCTTTACAACCCAAGCAATGAGCTCATTACTCTGGTAGCTTTAAAAGCCCTTTATGTTTCCGGCCTTAGTGCCGTTGACGCGGTCGATGATGTGCAGCCTGCCAATACAAATGCCAAAAATGCGCGTACCGATCGATTCGATTTATTGAGTAAACTTTCTACCCGAATTGGAAATGCATTTAAATCAATTATTTCCAACAAAGCTGCCCGCGAACATGTCCGTTCAATGGTTCTTATTATTCAACGTGGAAGGGTAAATCCAAAAAAAGATCCTCCTCCTGTAACTGATCCCAACGGCGACCCGATCATTGATAAAGAAAATGCTTCACATCAATCGGGCTATGACAAACAACTCGAAAATTTCAACAAATTGATTAAATACCTGGCAAGCTTTCCCAATTATATTCCCAATGAAGCCGATTTAACTGTGGGCAGTTTATCCGATTTCTACGATGAATTGTCAGCGAAGAATCAGCTTGTGACCGATACTCAGGTTCAACTGAACAGGGCCCGCGCGGTTCGTAAAACTGTAATCGATAATCCCGAAACGGGGGTAGTTTCTTTGGGAATGGCTTCCAAAAACTATATTTCGTCTGTTTTTGGACCCAAAAGTCCTGAATACAAACAAATTTCGAAATTGAAATTTAGAGTATACAAGCCTAAGTAGATTTTTGGTTTCTCAATTTTTAAATAAACTGCGTTTTTGTAAGAATAAAAATACTGCGGTTGCCAAAATGATGACTGCAGTATTTTTTTTGAATATAATTTAAACCAAACAAGAAATATCCATTTTCTGAAAATTGCATTACACTTTTCAGAAGTAGGTTCACACTTTTCAGAAGTAGGTTCACACTTTTCAGAAATAGGTTCACACTTTTCAGAAGACAGGTTACACTTTGCAGAAGGAGGGTTACACTTTGCAGAAGTAGGTTTACACTTTTCAGAAGACAGGTTACACTTTGCGGAAGTAGGTTTACACTTTTCAGAAGACAGGTTACACTTTTCAGAAGAAGGTTTACACTTTTCAGAAGACAGGTTACACTTTTCAGAAGAAGGTTTACACTTTTCAGAAGTTAGGTTACACTTTTCAGAAGGAGGGTTACACTTTTCAGAAGACAGGTTACACTTTTCAGAAGACAGGTTACACTTTTCAGAAGAAGGTTTACACTTTTCAGAAGTTAGGTTACACTTTTCAGAAGAAGGTTTACACTTTTCAGAAGACAGGTTACACTTTGCAGAAGGAGGATTACACTTTTCAGAAGACAGGTTACACTTTTCAGAAGGAGGGTTACACTTTGCAGAAGTAGGTTTACACTTTTCAGAAGACAGGTTACACTTTTCAGAAGAAGGTTTGCACTTTTCAGAAGACAACTTACACTTTGCAGAAGTAGGTTTAAACTTTGCAGAAGTAGGTTTACATGTTTAAAATGCCCGTTATTTTTTCTTAAAAAACGATTCCTAATTTCAATATTTAAATTTTTAAAAACGATCATCTATGAAAAATCCTACCATCGAAATCGTCAAATCAAATTTTCTCTATTTTGAAGCCTTTTATCCTGGTCATCCTGATTTGATCCTTAATAACTATGATCCGGAAAATCCTGGGATATATGTGGCAAGTGCTTTTGATAATATAATAATGAGTGATGATTCGCGGCACATCTACATCGATATTGATTTTACAATGTTGCCATTTGGAGCCATCCTTGTCCGTTCGGAATTTGAATTTGAACCAAATGGCGAGCAGTGGGATGAATTGTTTACAAAGGAATACGTTTATCCGATGGTGGACCTTGCATTCAAAGAATGTGTTTTGGCATTTAATGAACAATATGAACTATCACAGAAGAAGAAACCGGATGAAATACAGGTTATTGATGAGATTGTACCTGTAATCAGCAATGAAATAATTAAAAATTACAATACTGTCCGAAAACCTCACGATATTGAAAATGCTGGAATAAAGAAAGACTTCGGATTAATATGCAAACAAAGTACAGGTACAATTGTCACAATTCAAGGTACATTTCTGATTATTGACGAACTGATTTATAATAACCCGTTGTTTAACCATAGTCATAACAGGAGGGCTTTAAGCAATTATATACATGAGTCGAAGTACAATAGTCTAAAAACAAAATGCCTTGAAATTTCTGATCATCCTGTAATACTTTCTTATTACGAGTCCATCTTTTTTTATCTCTGTGTTGATTGTGCAATGCAAATGTTATTAGGAGACAAGTCTGATTTATTGATCGATGCACTCGAAGCTACCGGGATGAATAAGGAAGTAAGAAATTTCTTCTTTAAGTCTGGAACATCCCTTTTTGATAGACTTCACGAATCCCTTTCAAGTACAAATTCGAGTATTGGGAATTTAGAAGTTGATCATAAATGGAATAGTATATTTCAATAAACGGTTGTATTGGATGAGTTCATTTTTCAGCTTTCCGAAAGGCTACTTGAGTTTTTCACAAGATGCCATACAACATCATTAATTATTTCCCTTATTGTTCTGAATTTAACTTCAGGGTTTAATATTTTGCTCATTTGCATTTTTCATCATATCAGCTTTTATTTTAACAGGACAATTCGGAGCATTACAGGTCTGGGCTGGTTCCTGATGCTGTTTATTACTTGCAGGTTCCCATCCCATTACGTAGAGAAGTACAAAGAACCCTGCAATATAAGCTAATGGAACATGCCATCCCTTACGTATCCATAAAAAAACATCTCTCGATTCGGGAAATTTATTAGTGATGGCCACACCCGCTGATGATCCAAACCAAATCATCGAGCCACCAAATCCAACAGCATAAGCCAGCATTCCCCAGTCGAAATGACCCTGATCGAGACAAAGCTTTGTTAATGGAATATTGTCGAAAACAGCTGAAACAAAACCAAGGATAAAGGCGGTCAACCACGATGCATCGGGAAGTGTTTCAACAGGCATAAAAGAAGCAGACGTAACCAAACATAAGAGGAAGATACTTCCCTTCAATGAGGATGAAACTTCGTGCCAGGGCATTTTAATAAATAAAGTTCCGACCAGAATTGCTGCCCAAACGCCTAACGCAGGCATATCGTAGTAAATATTTGAAATAATTGCAGCGATAAGGATGAAAATAACGATGCCAATACGAATCCAATCGACTTTTGCATCTGGATTTATGTCACTCGTGATTCGCTGATGTTTATCCTGCTGATGAGAAGCAAACCAAGCAATAATAAGTAATGCAACAATTGCTGCAATAAATGCATGTAAAACGTTGAATGCTGAAACCCCGTCAATCCACATCATTGTGGTTGTCGTATCACCTAAGACACTTCCTGAACCTCCGGCATTTGACGCGGCAACAATAGCTGCAATGTATCCAATATGCACCCTGTTTTTAAAAACAACAATTGCAATTGAACCACCGATCATTGCTGCAGCAATATTATCGAGGAATGAAGATAAAATGAAGATAAAAATTAACAGCACAAAAGGTCCTTTCCAGTCATCGGGTAAGTATTTTGGAAGAATATCAGGTACGCCTGACTCCTCAAATAGTTTTGAAAGTAAAGAAAACCCCAGAAGAAGTCCAAACAGGTTCACCAATATTCCCCACTCTCCCTGGCGCAAGCTCTTATCAAGTAACTGATCGGCAAAAGAATTACTGCCCAGAAAATGTTCCGCAAACGGATATCCCGAAACGAAAATCAGTTTATATACGACAATTGTTGTTAATCCTGATAATGCAACCCAGAATGTTTGTTTGTGAAATAGTGCGACCCCAAGCAGTGTCAAACCAAAAAGGAAAAACTCAATTCTTATTCCGCCGATTGATGTTTCTATAATTTCCACTTTGGCAAATGCGAGGCAGGGAATCAAGATCAACGCTGAAATCATTAAAATCCATTTTGAAAATTTTGATTTCATGAAAAGATGCTTTTACTGAGTATTGGTCAATTTTCAAAGATATGCAAATGGCTGATAACTGACTCCGCGATGGATGATATTTGAGGATTAGTTAGGTTATTTCTCATGCCTCTATAATTATATCTCGAAACAAGATTGTCATTCAATTTATTACAAAGTTCAAATTGCATTTGCAACTTATAAAAATATGGAAGATAACGCTAAAACAGGAGAAGTCGAATAAAGTGATCAGTTTGAATATTGAGGAATTACTTCGCAAATTTAAGAAGCTGGGAACTATTGGAACAACTTACCCCTAATTGATGGCGAAATAACAAAAAGAGGCTGTCACAATCGCTTATTCAGAGGCAAAGAAGAAGTAATGGCTCCATTTAACTTCTGAAAATAAGGATTATCAATTCTTTTAACAATCATTAACTGATAATTCAATTACAAAACTGAATATGCAGTTGTATAACTGTAAAATCAGTTGTATGTTTGTACCGAACTTTAAATTTTGAAATTATGAATCTGACATTTTTCTATTTCTTAATTGAATCATCCGTTTATCTGCTGTTCTTCCTTATTATTTACAGGTTGGCAATCTCTAACTTAACTCATTTTAATTGGATGAGGGGGTATTTATTATCGAGTGTTGCACTTAGTATACTGCTGCCTTTGGTGAAAATTCCGGGACAATGGTCTTATTCAATCTTCGGAAATGGTCTTTTGGATAAACCATTATCGCTTATCATGCTGAAACCTGTCACGATCTTCACTCCGAATGCAATTGATCCCGCGATGCAGATAAATGATCACCCAAATAATTGGATTTCATTAATTATCGTTTTGTCAGTGATTTATTTTGCTGGTGTATTTTATAAATCAATACTATTATTTAGGAATTTACTACAGATTAGGAGCAGTATCCTGAAAAACGCGAAGCATAAGGAAGGTAAATATTGGATGATAAATGCTGGTAATAAAATTGCCGCCTTCTCATTCCTGAATTATATATTTATCGCCAGCGATAATACGAAGCTAACAAAGGAAGAGTTACTTCAAATCAAAAATCATGAGCTTATACATGCAAGGCAGCGGCATACATTTGATATTTTGTTTATTGAAATAGTCGGCATACTATTCTGGTTTAGTCCTTTGATAACTTATACTAAAATCAAATTACAGGAAATTCACGAATACATTGCCGATGAAAAAACCGCCGGAACTGGTGAGATGAAAAAACGGTATGCACAACTGCTTTTCAACCTTGCATCCGAAAATAATGCATTTTGTCTTTCAACAGGTTTTTCGGGTAAACAGATTAATAAAAGAATCAAAATGGTTTCAAAAACCCGATCATTAGAAATACATAAATTAATTTTCGCCACTCTTATTCCTGTTGCTGCTTTTCTTTTGTTATCATTTTCTTATTTGGATAATTCTACTGACAAAGATGTTGCAAATCATCAAAAGACGGAAATCAATCCCGGTAACAATTCTTCACCTAAGATAGGAAAGATTATCTGGTTGAATAATACAATCATCGATGCTGATGGGTTAAATAAAATCTTGGGTCTGAAAACCGGAGATGAATACAATAAAGAGAATTTCGAAAAACGTATATCGTCTGACATGAATTGCGTTTCTGACTTTTATCTCAATAAGGGATATGTGTTCCTCAAAATAGATATCTCAGAAAATAAAACAAATGAAGGAGCTGTTGACCTGACAATCACCATTTATGAAGGAATACAAAGTAAGATTGGAAAAGTTACCATCAAGGGTAATAAGCTTGTCCCAACACAGGATATTCTTTCCAAAATCAGCGTAAAACCTGGCGATTTGTTTAGTAAAGCCAAAATTGTAGAATCGGTAAGGGCTTTAAGTAGCATGGGTAAATTCGATAATGAAAATATTAAGCCGGATCTGACACCGCTACCCAAAGAATCCAATTCTGATTTTGCAATTATTGATGTCGCATTTACAGTAAAAGAGAAATAAAGATAAAAATGGAAGAGCTTACAAAGGCAGAGGAACGGATCATGCAGATCTTCTGGGATCTCAAAAAAGCATTTGTCAAAGATGTGATTGAGAAAATACCCGATGACCCGAAACCTCCATACAATACTATTTCTTCGGTTGTTCGGATATTGGTCACTAAAGGATACCTCAACTATAAAGCATATGGAAAAACATATGAATATTTTCCCGCCATCAGTAAATCGGAATACCGTAAAATTCAGGTAAAGAAAGTGATCTCGGGTTATTTTAGCGATTCACCGGCTTCGCTGCTATCGTTTATGGTAAAAGAAGAGAAACTAAGCAAAGAAGAAATCGAAAAGCTCAGGGAAATAATAAATAAAATGGAGTAAAAACCCGTTTTAATTTCTTCCCGGGATCTCTATTTTCTGTTCATGCAGGTAAATCTTTCCATCAGGAGAAATTCCTTCGATGCGCAAGGCAATTGTTTTGATCATTTTAGGAACATAAAACCGGAACGAGGAATGATTAGTTGAATCAATAACAAGGTCAGGTTTCCAGAAGATGGTTGCATATTTTTCGTAATCGGAAGAGGTTGGTGGAATTACATATTTAGGTTCAAAATACTTTGTGGGCGGTGCATAGCCATTTACTGCAATTCGTTTTATACTCATCGGATCAGCGATATCTTCGAAAAGAGGTGTTGCGCGTGATTTTATAGTAATCGATCCCTCAGAATTTCCTGTGCCTACTCCGGAACTGCTTTTATCGACGGCAACTGATTCTACTAAATCGATTGGAAATTCAATGATATCACGTGGATTCCTGACTCTTACGCCATCTATATTCATTATTGGTTCAGCTGGTGATAGTCTGATAGACTTCACACCTCTGCTCATATTAAAATGATATTCTCCATCGATCTTTTCAACCCTGATAAAAAAATGGGATTCAAGTAACGTCTGCATATCAAAAAATTGCCTGTAATTTTCTTTCGTGAGCGTGAGTGTACGGGCCATTAGCCCGACATAAGGGTTATCTTTAAAGGCGTTTTTTTTCTGCGATTTAACCGTTACCTCTTTTAACACGATCGTCCCTTTTGTAAGCTGTGGAAGATCACCAATGATCTCTTTCGATTTATTTGCTAATGGATTAAGCATAGGTTGAAAATCGGGGATACCCATGAACGATTCGGGAATATTCATCTGAAGGACACGGTTCATATTATGGCCCTTGTTATTCGAAACCGAAGCAACAATCCATGTAGAGTCACTTAGAAATAAATCTTCAAATTTATACTGACCCGCATTATCTGCCTGTGACCATAAAACCAGGTTATTCTTCGGAGAGATCAATGTGATTTGACTTTTAGGTTCCGGTTTGTTTCTTATCCAGTTTTTTACCTGGCCTTCAACTGTAAATCCATTCTCATAGTGAAATGAAAAACTGGGTAATGTGTCTTTTAAAATAACCGGCCAGTCGTATTTACGCCATCCCTGAGTTAAGAGAAGATGATCGATTGCGATAATGTGATCAACATCATTTTTTTCAAAATAGCTGTTTGGGTTTTCGATATTTCCTTGCAATTCCGGACGTAATACAGATTCAGCCAGAAGGCTGTTGTTGAAATGATTTAAGTGACTATCTCCTGGAAGAACAGATACACTTAGTTTTGTTGCTTTTGATATCCTTAGTGAATCAGTATTGCTAATCTTCAGATTCAATGTATCATTGGACAGTGGATCTCCTTTTACTGATAATTTCCCACGAATAGTAGTATCCTGATTGTAAAAGATTCGTTCTGCCAAAGGCGTCATTTTTTCGTCGAAGAGCGTTGCAGTTACAATGCCACCACTTAGATTTTTCTTATTTATTTTCATTTGTATGGCCTTCTCCTTCGAAAAATCAATGCGATAAGCATTGAATAAAACACCATTGGCATGTATGATGAGTAGATAAGACTTGTTTATTACACTTGTAGTTTCATTGGTTTGAACTTTGATCCAAACCAGATCAGGTTGATAAGGATAAATATGGATGATGATTCCTTCCTTTACTGCTTTAGGTAGAAGTACATCTTGTGTAGTTCCATTCGGCAGCACTACTTTTGCGATATATTGATCTCCTGTTGCTCCCAAAATGGTAATATTATCCATTCCTGATTCATTGGTTGAAAATGAATTGATTTCCTGATTGTCGGCTGAAAATACCTTTCCAGTAATCTTAACACCTTTCCCGTACGGATCAAGCGCCTTGATGCCTAATAAATTATCAGTTCCTTCGAGGAAAGTACCGCTTTCGGGCAGAAACTGAATATCATAACCCGGAACTGTATCAGATGCTGATGCCATCTCTATTTTTGCCGTCTGGTCGATTGATTTATTAAAGTGTTTCACGATAAGTTCATTCCCGAATACTTTTTCATGTCCAAGGATCGTTATAAATGTGTTGAAGTCTTTTTCCTGATAAAAGTTACGCATCCAGTTAGTATAAGTTCGTATACAATACGATCCAGGAACCAATGAATCCGGAAGATGTATAAAGTGATTGGTGGTACCCTTTTCAACAAATAGAATCTTGCGACTGAGCAATTTCTTATCAGGTGTCCACAACTCGACATAAAGTTTTGAAGTTGAAAGGTTCAGATGCTTATCGACAGGATTTAAAATATACGATGTAAACCATGCATCATCACCCTGAATATAGGCTGATTTATTAAAATGGGTATACACCCATTCGCGATCATGCCGGAAGTAATTGACGTAAGGAGTGAATAGTTTATTCACAAGTAAAGAATCGTTTAGGATCAACTGAGCAAAAGTTGCACTATTAACTAATGTCAATAATACAATCAGGAATACTTTTCGCTTTATAACGGTGAATGTTTCCATTATTAATAAAATAAAGGCTTAATTGAAAAAGTGTCTGGTTTTACACTACTTTCATAATCATTCTTGTTAATAATTTCCAAAGTTAAGTTTTTAATTAAAATATTCGTAAATTTATACCACTTGAAAAAATCAGTTTAATCGAAATAAAAAGTAATTGTCATGAAAAAATCGAATCGATTGTTTATTGCCATTGCTGGATTCCTGGTTCTGGCAATGACTACAAATGTGTTTGCCCAGGATTGGCCGCAATGGCGTGGTATCAATCGTGATGGAAAGGTTACAGGTTTTTTGGATCCTAAAACATGGCCTGCTGAATTAACGCCTGAATGGAAAATAAAAATAGGTTTGGGTGATGCCTCGCCTGTTATAGCAGGTGGAAAACTCTTCACATTTGCGCGTCTTGACTCTGATGAAGTGACCATGTGCCTTGATTTAGTTACCGGACAAAAATTATGGGTGAATAATTTTCCTGCATTGGCCATTACAGGTCCTGCAAGTTCACAACATTCGGGTCCACGGAGTACTCCTGTTATTGCCGATGGAAAGATAGTCACTTTAGGTGTTGGGGGCGTACTTACCTGCCTGAATGCCTTAACCGGAGCTTTGGAATGGCGAAATGAAGAATTTATCGATGATTTACCTGCTTTCTATACGGGACTTTCACCAATGATTTATAATGGAACATGTATCGTTCATCTTGGTGGAAAAGAGAAAGGGGAGCTCATCGCGTTTGACCTTAAAACAGGTAAACAAAAATGGCAATCTGCAAGTGATGGACCATCATATGCATCACCTGCTTTGATGACTGTAAATGGGAAGAAACAAATTGTCGATCTGACCTCGAAAAACCTCATAGGTTTTGATCCTGAGAATGGAAAACAATTATGGTCGTATCCTGTACCCGTCGAAAACCGTTTTTATAATTCAGCGAGTCCTGTCATTGATGGGCAAACTATAATCCTTACGGGGCAGGGACATGGAACGCAAGCCATAAAGATTCAAAAACAAGGGACGGAATTTGTTACCACCGAAATCTGGAAGAATGCGGAAGTTGGTACAAAATGGAATACCCCGGTAATGAAAGATGGTTTTCTTTATGGAATCTCTGATGGAAGAAAACTATTTTGTATAAATGCTGCAACGGGTAAGACTGCCTGGATAGATACAAAACTGCACAATGATTTCGGAACCATCGTCAATGCAGGATCATTGATCATTGCTTTACCACAAACTTCTAATCTTGTTGTTTTCAAATCTGATGAAAAAGCTTACACTGAGGTTGCAACGATTAAAGTCGCCGATACACCAACTTATTCGTATCCTTTGATATCAGGTAATAAATTATTTGTAAAGGATAAAGATTCTTTGTTGATGATGATTTTAAAATAAGTAAGATCCTGTTTGTTGCATTCAGTGAAAGGTTAAAGAGGGGTTGTCTCAAAACGGATAAATTTAACGCAAAGAACAGAAAAGAAAATTGCAGAGAAGAACAGGGTATTTAATGATAATTTGTAAGCGCTGTATATCTTTGCACGTGTTATGCTCTGTCAGATCAAAGTTGCGTTAACCGGGTTTAAGACAACCTCTTTTTGTTTTTATAAATATTATGCCTATCATTAACTCCTATGTTTAAAAACTTTTTTTCCTACCTTAAAAATCCAATCGCTACCGAAAATGTTGAATCATTTACAATCAAAATCTATTTCAAGCTCATTTTACTGAGCTATTTTTTAATGTTCGTATCATCGGTTTTTTTAATGATTCTGAAATCTTATAACTTATTACCCAATTATTATAAACCGGAAATAAATTCTTTGAGCATATTCTGGATAGCTGTTATTCTTGCACCACTATTCGAAGAGATACTTTGCCGTTTAATTCTGAAAATATCGAAGTTGAATATTGCGTTATTTTTAGCAATATTAATAGCTGTGATCACTAAAATTTTATTTTTCAAGGGGATAATTTTGTATGTCTATTTGTCTGCAATACCTTTGTTTGGATTGATTTATTTCGCAATAAGCCAGTTTCATTTTCCGTTGGAAGTAATTGATCAATTTATAAAATCAAAATTCAGGATTATTTTTCATTTTTCTGCGATTGCTTTCGGAATGCTTCATTTGTCGAATTACGAAACGATTTATTGGTGGATGATTGTTTTTATTCCATTTTTGACTGCTCCTTATATTGCTTTAGGATATGTATTCGGATATGTGAGGATGAAATATGGTTTTCTGTATGGTTTGGCGATGCATTCAACTATTAATTTTATTTTTGCATTTATGGTTATGCCAAAACATTGGTTTTAAAATTTTACGTTGAAATAACACTGTGGATTCAGGGTATTTGTGAGGTAATCTGTCTTAATAAAAACCTCAAATACCAAATAACATGGATCGTTCACTGTTTCTCAGACGCATGGCTGGTGCCGGATGTTGCGCAGCTATGGTTTCAACACTACTAAACTCCGCAAGTGCCAGTAATTCTTCTCCTTCAATAATTAAGTCTTTTATTCCAGATATTGCACCCGATGAAAAACCCGATGAATTGGCAAATGTGAAAATGGAACGCGACTTTATCCTGAACTGGGTCAATGACTTAATGGATACAATGGATAAGGTTTTGGACGAAGATACATTTATCAAATTAATTGAGGGTTGTGGCAAAGGTTGTTATAATCGTCATCAGTTTAAGAAGGATATTTCTGCAGCCGCACAAGGGGATCTTGATAAACTATTGATGGCCTATAAAAAGAACTACGAAGTTTGGAAAGATGGAGATACTGTTCATATCCGGTATGGTGAGAAATCCCCTGGTTGTTATTGCCCGGTATTAAAGAACCAGGCATATAACACAAAAGGGTTACATTGCAATTGTACCAAAGCCACGCATCAGGCGATCTTCGAAAATGCATTGGGAAGACCTTTTAAAGTCGATATCCTCGAATCGATCCGTAGGGGAGGACAGACCTGTCATTTTCTCGTACATCTTTAATAAAAAATTTCTGCAAATGACACAAGATTAATACTAATCAAAATCAATCATTGCTTTCATCACACCATCCTTATATGCGGTAACCAGATCAAATGCCTCTTTTGTGTTGTCAAAACTGAAGCGGTGAGTTGGCATTTTATCTACATTTATTTGCTTGGTTTCCATCAAAGAAAGTGCCTCTTCTACTGAATGATTTTGTCGCCTGATACTTTGAATACAAATCTCTTTGCGCCGTAATAAATCGACACTAAAACTCCAATGATCGAATTCAGGAATCCCGATAATCATAAGTTTACCTCCAGGTTTAAGCATTTCGATAGCTTGATCCATTGCTTCCTGTTTACCACAGCATTCGAATACAACATCTAACAGAAGTGGTTCTTTTTCAATAATGCCACTAACCACATTTTCTTTTGAAGGGTTTCCGGTCCAGATTGCTCCGCATGCCCTTGCGATTGCAAGTCTTTCGTCAATGAGATCGGTCACATATATTTTCTCTGCCCCTTTTGCAATCGCAGGTAATAGAACACTCATACCGATAGGGCCAAAACCAAGTATTCCAATCGTTGAACCTTTCATAGGTATGGATTGATTTACAGCATAAACTCCAATAGCCAATGGTTCGCTAATTGCTGCTTCTGTGTACGTCATTTGATCGCCAATCAGAAAACAACTGTGCTCGGGCATCACAATATATTCACTCAAACAACCATCTGCCTGACCGGGACATCCCAAAAAGCGAAGTTTCCGGCATGTATGCGGACGACCAGCTTTGCATTGATCACATTCACCACATGGCATAGCAGGTTCGATAGCAATACGATCGCCGGGTTTAACTTTAGTTACTTTACTTCCTACCTCAATTACTTCGCCGGCACCTTCATGTCCGACAGGAAAAGGATACTCAACAACCTGACTTCCGATTTTTCCGAGAGAATAGTAATGAACGTCGGATCCGCAAACACCAACAACTTTCATTTTAATCAATACATCCGTATCTGTTTTGATTTCCGGCATTGGAAGATCCTGCATCTCCATTTGTCTGATCCCGGTAAGTACCATTGCCTTCATAATGCAAATCGCTTTAGATGAATTTTGTTTTAAAAGTCAATTATAGATAATCTGGCACAAATATAGCCGTTTGGAATTGGTTTACATGGGATGGTTTCAGTTTGGGAACGAAAATTATTGATCCGAATTTGGATCATCGTAAATGGGGTTCAATTTGTGTAAATCACAAACCATTTTGTCTATTGACTCATTTTAAATGCATAGTATCTTTGTTGAGGTTTTTTAGTCGTTTCTGTTAAGCTAACCGAACCACTAAGGAGCTTTTGCCAAGCTGACTTTTTCTCGTCAATTATGATTCAATTTTAAATACATTTGTCGCAAACTAATAAAATTAATGTGAAAAGCTTATCATTTTTGGCATTCGATATCGGTGCTACAAGCGGCCGGTCGATACTTGGAACTCTTGACAATGGAAGACTCCAAATGAAGGAATTGACCCGTTTTCCCAACCAGATGCTTCAAATCGGAAATCATTTTCATTGGAATATTTATTCCTTGTTCGAACATTTGAAAGAAGGATTGGTAGCTGCAAAAAAAGAAGGTGTTGATATTTCTTCGATTGGTATTGACACCTGGGGAGTAGATTTTGCATTGATTGCCAAAGATGGCTCGATATTGGGTGCGCCATATGCCTATCGCGATCCGCATACTAATGGAATGCCTGAAAAATATTTCGATATTATTCCGCGCCAGAAAGTGTATGAACTCACCGGAATACAGGTGATGAATTTCAATAGTTTGTACCAGCTATTTGCATTAAAGCAAGCGGATAGCTCACTTTTGAATGCCGCTTCAGAAATGTTGTTTATGCCTGATGCGCTGGCTTATTTGCTTACCGGCAACAAAGTAGTGGAATATACAATTGCATCTACATCACAAATATTAAATCCCCGAACAAAACAATTCGAACCTCAACTATTAGAAGCTGCCGGTGTTTTACCTTCTATTTTGGGCGAAATCGTTATGCCAGGCCATATGATTGGTACGTTGACAAACGCACTTGCTGACGAAAGTGAATTAGGAAAAGTACCTGTTATTGCTGTTGCTGGACATGATACTGCTTCGGCTGTAGCGGCAGTACCGGCCGAAAATGAACGTTTCGCCTATCTTAGTTCCGGCACCTGGTCATTGATGGGTATTGAGGTAAAGGATGCAATCATCAACGATGAAACTTTTGCTCTCAATTATACTAACGAAGGTGGTATCGAAGGGACAACCAGATTTCTTAAAAATATTACGGGTATGTGGTTGCTCGAACAATGCCTTAAAGAGTGGAAGAAAGAAGGTATCAGCTATGCTTATGAAAAGTTAGTGAATATAGCTGAATCGGCACCTGCATTTCAATCATTGATCGACCCTGAAGATGCATCATTTGCCAATCCTGCAAGTATGACAAGAGCAATAACAGAATACTGCATTGCAACAGGACAAACTTCACCTTCAAATCATGCTGAATATGTGCGCTGCATCTTCGAAAGTTTGTCGCTTAAATACAAAAATGTGTTGGGAACATTTATTCAACTGGCTCCGTTCCCTATAGATAAACTGCATGTCATCGGCGGTGGTTCCAAAAATCCTTTGCTTAACCAATGGACAGCTAATGCCATAGGAATTCCTGTAATTGCTGGTCCTTCAGAGGCGACAGCTATCGGAAATATAATGATTCAAGCCAAAGCTGCGGGTTGTGTAAAATCATTGCTTGAGATGCGCAAAATCATTTGCAATTCTGCCCAGCTTGAAACATTTTTGCCTGAAAATAATGAGGAATGGGGAATAGCATATGAGAAATTTATGGAATTAGTAAATCTAAAGCTAAAGTATCATCAGTAAAGAGGTTAGAAAACTTGCTGGTTCAGTACAAATTTGCAAAACTCAAAATATTAGTAATCAAATAATTCAACAAGCAAGTCCGGTCATGAAAGATCAACAAATCAAACAGGCATTTGAATATGCAAAAACACGTTATGCAGATTTAGGCATCGATGTTGAAACAGCCGTAAAACAATTGGATAAACTATCTATCTCACTCCATTGCTGGCAGGCAGATGATGTTACCGGCTTCGAAACCGGCGATGGAGAACTTACAGGAGGTATCCAGGCAACAGGAAATTATCCCGGAAAAGCAAGATCAATGGCAGAAGTTCGTGCCGATATTGATAAAGCGATGTCACTTATCCCGGGGGAACATCGTGTTAATATCCATGCTTTTTATGGCGATTTTGGAAGTGAAACCGTTGATCGAGATCAGATTGAACCAAAACATTTTCAAAGCTGGATAGATTGGGCTAAAGAAAAAAATTATAAACTTGATTTTAACAGTACCTGTTTTTCACACGAAAAATCGGCTGATGGATTTACCTTATCACATCGCGATCCAGCAATCCGTGAGTTTTGGATCAATCATGTAATTCGTAGTCGTAAGATTGCCGAAGAGATGGGTCGTCAATTGGGTTCAAAATGTATTCACAATATATGGATTCCTGACGGATCGAAAGATATTACAGTTGACAGGCTACTCTATCGTAAAAACCTGAAAGAATCACTCGATCAGATCTTTGAATACAAAACCAACGATGATTACATGCTCGATAGCATCGAATGTAAATTATTCGGAATAGGAAGTGAAAGCTATGTAGTTGGTTCACACGAATTTTACATGGGTTACGGCGTTGCAAACAACAAAATGATCACGTTAGATTCAGGACACTTCCATCCAACCGAAGTTATTTCCGACAAGATCTCTTCCTTGTTACTTTTTGCTCCTGAGATAATGCTTCATGTAAGTCGCGGAGTGCGTTGGGATAGTGACCACGTAGTGATTCTTAATGACGAATTACAGGCACTTTCGCAGGAAATAATTCGTGCTAAGGCGCTCGATCGCGTTCATGTTGGTCTCGACTATTTTGATGCATCTATCAACCGTATCGGGGCTTATGTTGTAGGAGTTCGTGCGACTCAGAAAGCATTTTTACAGGCTTTATTGGAACCAATTACCCAGTTGCGCGAATTTGAAGCCAATGGTCAGAATTTTGAACGCCTTGCATTACTCGAGGAGGCTAAATCATTGCCATGGGCGGCTGTATTCGACTATTATTGTTTGCAAAAAGGGGTTATTGCAGGCGAAGCTTACATTGCCGATATTCAGCAATACGAAAAAGAGGTCACAAGTAAACGATAATTTGGTAGATAAAACTTAACGAAACAAAACTATGAATGCATTATTAGGGATTATTTTTCACGCCCTTGGCGGCGGTGCTTCTGGAAGCTGGTATATGCCATACAACTGGGTGAAAAAATGGCGATGGGAAGTCTTTTGGATTACCGGTGGAATTTTCTCGTGGTTGATTATGCCATTACTTGCTGTCCTGTTGACGATTCCTGATTGGCAAGGGATTTTACATTCCACTCCGGGAAATATTATTCGCAATACCTATATTATGGGTTTGCTTTGGGGAATTGGAGGTTTGACATACGGACTGGCTATACGTTACCTTGGTATGTCGCTTGGTAACTCCGTACTACTGGGTATTACTTCTGTAGTTGGTTCGCTTGGATTGCCTATTTTGCGCAATATACCCGGGATTGCTGAAATAATTCCTAACGGACTATCGTTCACCGATTTGTTTAGTACTACAGGCGGGCGAATCGTATTACTTGGTATACTAATTTTGTTAGTCGGAATTATTCTCAGTGGAACCGCCGGAATTCGCAAGGATCATGATCTGGGCAAAAATAAAGAGGGAGTAAATAGTGAATTCAAGCTGTCTAAAGGATTACTGATTGCTATTGTTTCGGGCGTTTTAAGCGCATTTTTCAGTTTTGGAATCGATGCAGGGAAAGAAATGTCAGCCATTGCCAGATCATTGGCTGTGGAACAACACTATCCCTTTATAACCGAAACTGGAGGTGGCTTCAAATACCTATTCGAAAATAATATTATCTTTTTTGTAATTCTCTGGGGTGGACTGACCACTAACCTGATCTGGACAAGCGCCCTGATATTCAAAAATAAAACAGGAGGTGACTTCATTGACAGGAAAACTCCGCTTTTAAGGAACTACCTTTTCTGTGCGCTGGCCGGAACGACCTGGTTTTTGCAATTCTTTTTCTATGGTATGGGCGAAACCAAAATCGGAAACGGTGCCAGTTCGTGGACTCTTCACATGGCTACTATCATTCTGACCGCCAACCTTTGGGGATTCTATCGCAAAGAATGGAAAGGTGTTTCAAAGAAAACCTACAACATGATTCTTTTAGGTATTGGTGCAATTCTTTTGTCGGTAATTGTTATTGGCGTCGCTAAATGGTTATATCCTGAATTAAATGCTCTCGGATAATGGAACGACTAGCTTTTAAAATGTACCTTAACGAAGGTCAGAAAGAAGAATATAAAAAAAGGCATAATGAGCTTTGGCCAGAGTTACGCCAATTGCTTAAAGGCGCTGGTGTAAGTGAATATTCTATTTTTCTCGATGAAGAAACCAATATTCTGTTTGCGTTTCAAAAAGTAAGTGGTGAAGGTGGTTCACAGGATTTGGGACAAACCGAAATTGTCCAGAAATGGTGGGCTTTTATGGCTGACATCATGAAAACGAATGATGATAATTCACCGGTAACTGTTTCACTTGAAGAGTTATTTTATATGGAATAGTTATTTTTAGATTAGTAATTATTGTTTTAAAACCGGTTATCTGTTAAGATGGCCGGTTTTTTAATATTCAATTTCTGATCAATTAAGTAATGTAAATAAATTGATGCCGCATTCCAAAATACAAAGCCGAACGATAAATAGCAATATAATATTAGAAATTTATATAGGATCTGTCGTGTCTAATGCATAATTCACCCAATACTTAAAGAATACTTGCAATCTATTAAGGCCATGCTTTGTGTGAGGTATCTGTAATTTTTGTGTAATGTATCTGTAATTAATAATACAGAAACCTTACAGAAATATTAAACAAACCTTAATTGAACTACGAAGAAGACCTGGCAAAAATAAATTGAAATGCGACATTTTTTCCCGGTAATTAATTTGCACTATAACGGATCGTGTGGGTGAATTTTGCAAACTGCTTTCAAAAGGACGATGCAATGAGCAGCTGGCTTTTGGCAACTTGCAACAGGCATGATAGTACTAACTATTAGACTATAATCTTTTAAAAAAAATAATTTCTGATTTTATTTGTAAGTGGGCCTGTCAGTTGCCAGTCTCTAACTACGGAAAGAAATCATTACAAAATCCGATTACCCTTACCAAACGTTATAGAGCCCCTTAATTCAGGTTTTCAAATGGAATAGTAAATGTGAATTCACTTCCTTTTCCAGGTATGCTATTGAGCATTATCTCTCCTTTGTGTTTTTCGACCATCTCTTTGACAAGAATTAATCCCAATCCTGTACCTTTTTCTCCATTTGTTCCAACGGTAGTTTGTTGCGAATCGATTTGAAATAATCTGTCTGCCAGGTCTTTCTCTATTCCGACACCTGTATCCGAAACTGTTATGTGGGCGTAATCATTGATCATCTGAGAATGAATGGTGATCTGCCCTCCTGATTGTGTAAATTTTATGGCATTCGCGATTAGGTTATACAAAATTGAACGAAGCATATTGATATCTGCAATAATTTCAAAACTCATTTCTACCTCGTTGATAACGGTTATCTGTTTTTGTTTTGAGCTTCCTGAAACAATTTCAACGATCTCATCGGTTAATTCTTTCAATATGATCCGCTTCTTTATGAATTCCATCCTTCCAAGTTGTAATCTTGACCAGGAGAGCAGATTTTCGAGTAACTTGAATTGTCCTTTAAGTGCCTTGTAGATTTCAGTTGTGAATTCTTTGATATCTTGTCGTGACAATGATTCAACTTCATCAATTAAAATTTGAGAAAGGTTGAGCGTAGTATTAAAGGGGCCGCGCAGATCGTGTGCAATTATCGAAAAGAATTTGTCTTTAGTGAGATTTAGTTGTTTGAGCTCTTCGGCATAAGCTGAAATTGCTTCTGCATTCTTTTTTCTTTCAATAGCTTGCGCAACCTGTTCTGAAACAAAAACAAGCAATTGTAATTCATCATCTCCATATGCTTTTTCATTCTCATAATCTTGCACTACAATTACCCCAATTATCTTCCCTGCTACTTTTAAAGGGACTCCAAGCCAGATGGCAGAAAGTTTTCCTTTTAATTCTAACTCGCCCGTTGCATTTAGTTCATTGTATTTTAATTTATTAATCAGACATGGTTTTCCGGTTCGTAGCACATATTCAGTCCGGCCCTTCAAATGTTTCTTCCTTTCAACAGGTTGATCATATTCATCAACAATATAAGGAAACATGATTACATCTCTTTTTTGATCAAAAATGGCAATGTAGAAATTTTTGGTAACCATGAGTTCCGAAACGGCGGCATGAATATGCTGATATAGCATTGTCATGTCAGACGATGTAAAAGCTGCTTCAGCAATATTAAAGATCGTATCTCGTATTTTTTCAGCTTTTTTCTGATCCGTAATATCTCTTATAACGGCATGGTTAATCCTATCACCATTAATCAGAACTGAGCTTAAAGACACACTGACATCGAAGAGCGTATTGTCTTTCCGCTTATGCTGCCAATAAAACCGTTGTGGAATCCCACGATATGCCATTTCCAGCTTTTCTTTAGCGAGGGCCTTTGAATATCTTCCGTCCGGTTGGTATTCGGGTGAGAACATAGCTGGTGACTGACCAATAATCAATTCCTTCGGGCATCCGAATAATTCACATGATGATTTATTACAATCTATATAGACATCGCTCATCAGAAACATCCCATCGGATGAGTTTTCAAAAATGGCCTTATAAATTTGCTCACTTTTATTCCTGCTCTCTTCAGTTAGCACATGGGTAGTGATGTCTCTGAAATTCCAGACCCGGCCAATGATTTGGTCTCCCGATTTTTGCGGAATAGAAACCCGCTCAAAAATCCGGCCATCCTTAAATTTAAAAGTATCATGACTTTCTGATTCGGGATGGGTATATAAATCCTGTACTTTATTTAGAAATTCTTCGCGATCGGCTAACTGATCAAGTATATATTGTAATAATTTCTGATCATTCTTTTCATCAATTAGTTGTTGTGGAATGTTCCACATTTGCTCAAACCGCTTGTTTGTTTTCAGCACCTCGCCAGAAAGAGTAACAACCAGAATTCCATCTTCGGTTGATTCTATAATTGAGTTTAGCAAGGAATCATTTGAATTCATTACGAATTGGAATAGAAAATGTAGGACTTAAAAAATGATGAGACTAACGATTTTTACGATAAATGCAAATCTAATCAATTTTTGAAAGAATTTTAATTCATCCGAAAATATGGTAATTTTATCTAAAATTTTAGGTTGAAGTGATGACAGAATTTATTAGTAACGATCAATTGCAGTTAGCGTTTGATTTTGTACAATATACAGGTAAACATATCTTCCTGACAGGAAAGGCAGGAACCGGAAAAACAACATTTCTTCATCAGCTTAAACTAAATTCTCCCAAAAGAATGGTCGTAGTAGCACCTACAGGGGTTGCTGCAATAAATGCTGGAGGAGTTACAATTCACTCTTTTTTTCAAATGCCTTTCGGCCCGTTTCTGTCTGCAGAGATTACCGCAAATACCTCTTCTGGAAATGAGAAAAGCATATCTCCGGATAACTTTCAGAAATTTAATCGCGAGAAAATTGCCATTATAAAGAGTCTCGATTTGCTTGTGATTGATGAAATAAGCATGGTTCGGGCAGATTTGCTTGATGGTATTGATAGTGTATTGCGCAGGTATAAAGATCGTTATAAGCCATTTGGCGGTGTACAACTTCTGATGATAGGCGATTTGCAACAATTGGCACCTGTAGTGAAAGATGATGATTGGAATTTGTTAAAGCCATATTATGATACTGTATTTTTCTTTAGTAGTAAAGCCCTGCAGAAGACAGACTATGTCAGCATTGAATTAACTCATATATTCCGTCAGCGCGATGAAACCTTTATCCGGTTACTAAATAAAATCCGTGATAACAGTGCTGATCAGCAAACGCTTGATGAATTGAATAAAAGGTATATACCTGGTTTTGTCACTAAAGACGGGGATGGATATATTACACTTACAACACACAATTATCAGTCGCATGATATTAATGATTCGAAACTTGAGAAGTTGCAGGCTAAAGTCAGGAGATTCACTGCAAAGGTTGAAGGAGAATTCCCTGAATTTTCATATCCAAATGATTTTGAACTAAATCTAAAGAAAGGAGCGCAAGTAATGTTTGTGAAAAACGATATTTCGCGCGAAAAACTTTTCTACAATGGCAAGATTGGTGTGATTGTAAATATTGAGGGCGAAATAATATATGTACGTTGTCCGGGAGAGGAGGAGGATATTGCAGTAGGTCAGGCAGAATGGCAGAATACGAAATATACGATCGATGAAGAGACGAAAGAAATTAGAGAATCGATACTTGGAACATTTAGTCAGATTCCTTTAAAGCTGGCATGGGCCATCACCATTCATAAAAGCCAGGGTTTAACCTTTGAGAAGGCAATTATTGATGCGAAAGCGGCCTTTGCCCATGGACAGGTTTACGTGGCACTTAGCCGCTGCAAAACAATGGACGGAATGGTTTTAAGTACTCCGATCTCTAATCAGTGTATTAAAAGTGATGCGAAAGTTTCTGTTTTCAATCATGAGATTGAAAAGAATCCTCCCGGGCAAGAGTTGCTGGCTCAGTCGAAACTTGCATTTCAACACTCCTTATTGTTCGAACTTATTGACTTTCAGCCTTCACTCAGGCGATTGAATTATTGTGTAAAACTGATGATTGAACATCAGGAAAGTATTCTTCCTGCTTTGAAAGATCTGTTTGTGTTGATGAGTGAAGAGGTAAAGCGCGATATGTGTGACGTTGCAGAAAAATTCAAAGGTCAATTGCAGCATTTTCTTGCCGAAAATAACAATGTAGAATTGAACATTCCTTTGCAGGATCGAATTCAAAAAGCATGTCGTTATTTTTCGGAAAAGCTTGAATTAATTGTGGTAAATAAATTAAAAGATATTGATATTGAAATAGATAATAAGACTGTTCGGAAATCTGTCAAAGATGCTGTCGGAAGATTGAATGAAGAGGTTACTATAAAGAATGCTTGTCTGAAAGGGTGTGCGGAAGGATTCAATGTGAAACGATATATGGAAATCAGGGCAATTGCGGCTATTGAACCTTCGGAGCTGAAGCAAAAGAGTAAGGTTCCAGCTTTTTCTTCAGATATTCATATGGAACATCCCAAACTTTACAACCTGTTAAGAGCCTGGCGAAATAATAAGGCCAGTGAGTTGAATGTCGAAGTCTACATGGTATTGCCGCAAAAATTATTGCTCGAACTCACGACTAAAATGCCTGTTTCGTTTGCTGATCTGAAAAGAATCAAAGGTGTCGGGGCAAAAAAGGCAGCCCAGTTCGGGAAGGAGATTGTGGATATTATCATTGGTTATAAAGTTGGCGAAAAGATGGAGGTTTCAGAAACTGAAGTTGAACCCGAACAAAAGCCTAAGCTTCCTAAGATTGATACAAAGCTGATCTCTTATGAAATGTTTAAAAACGGTAAATCAATTGAGGTAATTGCTAAAGAACGGGGTTTTGTGGTTTCAACCATTGAAGCGCATCTTTCTTATTATGTGGGAACCGGAGAACTTGGGCTTGACAAGTTGGTAGATCCAAAAAAAGCAGCTATTATTTCGGCTTGGTATTTACGAAATCCAACACTTGGTTCAGGACCGGCCAAAGCAGCACTCGGCGACAATGTAAGTTATTCGGAATTGAGATTTGTATGGATATATTTGATGCACACGAAGCAACTAATGGTATAAATAAATACTTTTAGGGCCTTAATTAACTGAATCGAAAAAACGATGCGAATACTACTAACACCCTTTATTACCTGTTTATTATTAATTTCATGCACATCCGGCAAAAAAGCGTTTGAACGGGGCGACTATTATGATGCCTCTTTGCAAGCGGTAAATCGACTGCGAAGTAATCCTAATTCTGAAAAAGCATTGCAGGCTATAAAGGATAGTTATCCCATGTCGTTGACTTATTTCCAGGGAAAAATTGATTATTCCCTAAATACTAATAATCCATACAAATACTCGGAAGTTGTTGATTATTACGAGAAAATGAATCGCTTGTCAGATGAAATAAGCCGTTGTCCTGCCGCTTTGAATTTCTTTCCAAAAGTAAATTTCTATACCGATGAATTGTTCAAGGCACGTAAGTTAGCTGCCGAAGAACAATATCAGGCGGGTTTAGTTAACGAAAAATTGAATACTCGTCTTTCATGGAAAGATGCTTATTTTAATTATCAAAAGACCGATCGGTTTGCACCGGGATACAAGGATGTCAAGCGACGTCTGGATGATGCCAAGTACAATGCAACATTAAAAGTAATAGTAGCGCAGATTGTTGTATCTCGCAAATATCAACTCACTTCAGATTTTTTTCTAAATCAGATTTTGGGCAATATGATACGTTACAGACCTAATGAATTTGTTGAATATTATTCCCCAGAATCTGCAAGTAATGCAAGGATTAAAAATCCTGATCAGTTACTTAAAATGAGTTTTGATGATTTTGTAATTGGTCAGTCATATGATAAAGAGATGGTTCGCGAAGTTACGCGCGATAGTGTTGAAGTAGGAACTGTTACACTACCCAACGGTAAAAAGATGAAAGCGTATAATACAGTAAAAGCCAAATTGACGATATACCGACGAGAGTTGATTTCGAATGGGGTATTGGATGTTACAATTGTCGATATGGCAAGGAACAATGTTATTTCACAGAGAAAATTTCCGGGACAATATGTTTGGTTTGCAGAATGGGGTTCATTTAACGGCGACGAAAGAGCGCTTAATGACGAACAATTAGCTATTTGTAAGCGAAAACCATCGCTACCTCCTGGACAGCAGGATTTGTTTATTGAATTTACAAAACCTATTTTCAATCAGTTAACACCATTTTTAAAATCCTTTTACCAACAATATTGATATCATTTTTAATTATTGAAATATGAATATTAAAAAACAAAAAGTCATGTTAAGATCAATTCTGATGCTTAGTTTAGTCACCCTTCAGACGATTGCAATGGCCGCGAAGCCGGCAGGGCTTTCGGACTTGAGTGTAATACCGAAACCAGTATCCGTTATTTCTGCAAGCGGTACTTTTAGTCTAACAGATAAAAGTACTGTTTATATAACAGGTGAATCGTTAGAGATTAAACAGATTGGGCAGTACCTTGCCGACAAATTAAATCCAGCTACAGGGTTAGGGATTAAAGTTAAAGCCGCTTCCAGCGATCACTCTGCCGGAAATATTTATCTTGCTCTTTCAGCCAGTGATGCACAACTTGGTGATGAAGGTTATCAATTAACAATTAGTGCTAATGCAATAAACCTTGTTGCAATTAAACCTGCTGGTTTATTTAATGGAATCCAAACTATCCGACAATTGTTTCCTGCAAAGATTGAGATGAATTCGAAACAACAAGGTCCCTGGAAAATACCGGCAGGAGTTATTCGTGACTATCCCGAATATGCATTTCGTGGCGTAATGCTTGATGTCGCACGGCACTTTTTCCAGGTTGCGGATGTGAAACGTAGCATTGATCTGATGGCTTCATACAAAATGAATGTGATGCATCTTCATCTTGCCGATGACCAGGGATGGCGCATCGAAATCAAAAAATGGCCTAATCTTACTTCAATAGGTGGAAAAACACAGGTTGGCGGAGAAAAAGGCGGATTCTATACGCAGGTACAATATGCTGATATTGTGAAATATGCAGCAGAAAGATATATTACAATCATACCTGAAATCGACATGCCAGGTCATACAAATGCCGCGCTTGCTTCGTATCCCGAATTAAATTGCAATAGCAAAGCCACTGAATTGTACACTGGAACAGAAGTTGGATTTAGTACTTTATGTACAAGTAAAGAGATTACTTATCAATTTATTGCGGATGTTTTTGGTGAACTTGCTGCAATAACCCCCGGGCCATACCTGCATATTGGAGGTGATGAATCGCATGTTACAAAACTCGAAGATTATATTCCTTTTGTGAACAAGGTTCAGGCCATAGTCGGTGCAACCGGAAAAAAGGTAATAGGATGGGATGAAATAGCACTTACAACATTGCAACCAAATACTTTCGTTCAATTTTGGGCCAAAGCCGAAAATGCACAAAAAGGTGTTAAGCAAGGTGCGAAAGTAATTATGTCGCCTGCTGCTAATGCTTATCTTGATATGCAATACGACGCGACAACAAAACTGGGATTGCATTGGGCTGGTTATGTTGAAGTTGATAAAGGTTATAACTGGGATCCTGCAACACTTGTTCCCGGAATAGGGAAGGAAAACATTCTTGGGATTGAGGCACCTCTTTGGTCGGAAACAATAACCAATATGAAAGAAATAGAATATATGTTTTTTCCTCGACTACCAGGTTATGCTGAGATTGGATGGAGTGCCCCTGCTGACCGCAGTTGGGATGAATATAAGGTTAGACTTGGTATGCAGGATGAACGTTTCAAGGCTCTTCAGATCAATTACTATCCTTCTAAATTTGTACCATGGTCAAAATAGATTGTTAAAATATTCGATATGAACTAAAAGAATTTGAATTTTACAACTACAGAGCTAAGGGATATCCTTGGCTCTTTTTTTTGCAATTCGATTTAAATTCAATTAATAAGTAAAGGTCAAGATATAATGTCGTAGTTTTCTTCTTTGCGTGCGTCGGCTGATGGATGGGTCATGGTGCGATCTTATTGACAAAATCGCGCAAAGACACTAAGATCGCAAAACAAAAGAATGTATAAATGCCAAATCAAAATTCAAGAAGTAAGACATTATATAGTTTCTAAAAGTCGTTGTTGCCGTTAATGCTACAATTGAAAAATATCCAATTGTTCCTGTTCAGGCATTTATGGAGGTAAGAAGTAAATCAATATTCGCGTTGATTTTTGTAAAATTCAAATATAGGAACGTAGGATCGTAGGAAAACTGTAGGAAAACCTCAGGAAACGTATAAACCATAGTAACAGCATGAAAAACAGAAATATAGAAACAATATAAACCACAGAAACAATAAGAACCGTAGGAAAAACGTAGGAAGACTACTGGAACTACACAAACCATAATAACATCATGATCCACAGTAATATAGCAACATAAAACAATAGGAACCATTGAAACAAAAGGAAGCAGTAAAACCACAATAACAACCTAAACAACAGAAACATAGAAACTAAATAAACCTTAGAAACAAAAAGAAAGTTCCTACGTTTCCTACGGCCTATTTCCTTTTTTTTTATTCTGAAGGTTCTGAATGATCGTCATAGTATCGGTCAAAAATGAAATAAGTCAATGGCTCTTATAAAACATCAATTCATTACAATGACTTAACTGCTAAACAACATTAAAGAAAAAATCTTGCTTTGATTTCAATTTGATTTTTTTCAGTATATTTGCATTGTTAAAATCATCTAATAAAGATTAAAATTAACCAGATTTTAACAATTGTGCGAGCAAAAAGCAACTAACATAACAGTAATAACAAGTCTTTTTAGTATCAAATGAATTTTCACAAAATAACTGAACGCATATTTCCATTGATTACTGTGCAAAGGATTGCACAGTAATATTACAACATGAAATTAAAAGAAGAGTAACCCGCATGGGGTTATTTTGTTTTATTACCGTGTGCGCAAACGATTGAATTGATATGCATTATTTTTACGCTAAACATTGCCTATTAGGATTTTAATAAATATTTACTTGTAAAAAAAATTGAAAGAAAGGAGGAACTCAAAAAAGAAACAACACATTTTTCTAAAGAAGATAGATTCGAACAAAAAAATAGAAAATACGGCGTTGATTGCCGATTAACTAATAAGACTTTTTTTATTGAGGCTGTGGTCTGATGTAGACCTAAAGCATTGTATTGTAGAACTATTTAAACATTGCAAAATTATGGAAAAAAAATTATTTAAGAAAAAGACCGCACTAATTATGAAGCTGACTTTACTTTTTATTCTGTTTGGCTTTCTTCAGGTTTCTGCCAAAATTAATCCTCAGGCCAATGGTTCATCCGAACTATCGACAGCTACTGCAGGGATTAAGGTTACAGGTACCATTGTTTCAAAAACGGATGGCCAGGCACTGCCAGGTGTAAACGTCATTCTCAAGGGTACTACTGTTGGAGTTATCACGAATATCGATGGCTCGTTTAGCCTTGAAGTACCTAATGCCAATTCCGTTCTGGTTTTCTCCTTTGTTGGATTTATTCAGCAGGAAGTTAAAGTTGAAGGCAAAACTCAATTCAAAATTGTTCTGGAAGAAGAAAACCTAAATGTTGAACAGGTTGTTGTTGTTGGCTATGGATCTGTTAAGAAAAAAGATTTGACAGGTTCTGTCTCGTCTGTTTCGAATACAAAGCTCATGGAAAAGGCCAGCTTTAGTGCTGCTCAGGCTTTGTCGGGAAAAGCGGCTGGTGTTGTTGTTCAGCAGAAAAGCTCCAACCCAGGCGCTGATGCAAGTGTGATGATTCGTGGTAACCGTTCATTAAAAGCCACTAATGATCCCCTATATGTCGTGGATGGTATGCCATTGGTTGTTGGATTAAGTGAAATCAGCCAGTCGGATATTGAAACCATCGACATTTTGAAAGATGCTTCTGCAACCGCTATTTATGGTGCAAGGGGTGCGAATGGTGTTGTATTGATTACAACTAAAAAGGGGAAAGAAGGAAAAGCCGTTGTTGATTACAACAGTTATTATGGTGTTCAGACCGCTTCGAAATTAGTCGACCTTTTCAATGGTCCTGAGTGGGTTGATTTTATCCGTGAAGCTTATCGTAAAGCTGGTAAACTGCCTCCAGTTCCAACTTTTGATACAGATAAACTGATGATACCTGTAGGTCAGGAAAACGATGCTACTGGTATTGCTTTTAAAATTCAGAATGCATACGATCCCGATGGTTCATGGCATCCTGAGCGTTTACAGTCAACCGATTGGTTAGGTCAGGTTATGCGCACAGGAACTATTACGAATCATGAGGTTAGTATTCGCGGAGGTACAGAGAAATTGAAAGTAATGGCTTCGGCTACTTATTTCAATCAACAAGGATTACTTAAAACTCAGGATTATTCCCGTTATTCAGCCCGTGTAAATTTTGACTGGAATCTTACAGATAAGGTAACGATTGGTGGTCAGACACAATTCTCCCATTTCGACCGCAATGATGGTCCCAATGGGTTTAATGGTATTGTAAGTCTTTCGCCTCTTGCAAATATTCGCAATGCCGATGGTGTTTTAGTCAACCGTCCAGGTAATGATCCGCAGTTATGGAATCCGGTGTTGGATGTTACAAATGCTACTGTCAGATATCGGAAGGACCGGTTCATGGGTAGTTACTACGCAGAGATTAAATTACCTTTTGACTTTAAATTCCGTTCGAATTTTGGACTCGATGTCGGTCCATACTATGATCAGCGTTTTTATGGCTCACTTAGTTCTGACCGCACAGGTGGCTTGGCACGTGCGGAGAATGGCAATGATACACGTACGATGTTTACATGGGAAAATCTGTTATTCTGGAACAAAACCATTAAGAAACATACTTTTGGTGTCACCATGCTGCAATCAATTCAACAGGAAAAATATGAATCGATTAGGGTAAGTGTTTTGAATTTACCTTACGAAACACAGATGTGGTACAATTTAGGTAGTTCCCCAACCATTTCGAGCGTAAATAGCGCCTATACAAAATGGCAGCTTGCATCATTTATGGGTCGTCTGAATTATAGCTTTAACGATCGATATTTATTGACTGCCTCTATTCGTGATGATGGTTCATCGCGTCTGGCTGAAGGAGATAAATGGGTAATGTTCCCGTCAGCTTCGGTTGCATGGCGTGCCAGCGAAGAATCATTTATTAAAAATATCAGCGTTATCAGCGCTTTGAAATTCAGGGTAGGTTATGGTGTAACAGCCAATACGGCAATCGATCCTTATAAAACAGGTGGTAGTCTTGCCTATTCCCGTTATAATTATGGAAGTACCAATGTTATGGCATTTTATCAGAGCGAAATGCCTAATCCAAACCTTGGATGGGAAAAGACCAAATCCTGGAATGCAGGTGTCGATTTCGGAATCTTTAATGGCCGTATCAATGGTATTGTTGATGTATATTTACAAAACACTTCTGATTTGTTGATGGACAGGCAACTACCGCAAACATCCGGATTCAGTAGTGTTGTTTACAATATTGGTAAAACTCGCAACAAGGGGATTGAAATTACGATCAACACTCAGAATATCAAGAAAAAAGATTTTAGCTGGAGTACCGACTTTATCTTTGCCCGTAACAAAGAGGAAATCGTTCAATTATATGGCGGAACTAAAGACGACGTTGGTAACGGCTGGTTCATTGGACAACCACTATCTGTTTACTTTGATTACAAAGCATTAGGAATATGGCAATTGGGCGAAGAGGCTGAGATGGCTAAATACGGTGCTGGCGTTTTCAAACCAGGTGATATCAAAATTCAGGATACCAATCATGATTATAAAATTACAGACGCTGACCGTGTAATTATCGGAACACCACGTCCGACATTTACAGGCAATATTGCGAATTATATGAACTACAAAGCGTTTGATTTTAATTTCTCCCTGAATGGTTCTTATGGTAATATGCTGAATTACGACCGTGGATTGAGTTTTAATGGACGGTATAACAGTGCAAAAGTAAACTATTGGAAAGCAACCGCATATGATGCTGCAGGAAATGTAACTGCAAGTAACGGCAGTAATGAGGCGCCTCGTCCGAACAACGGAATTGAAAATCCTGCCTACAGGAGTTCTTTGAATTATTTCAATGCTTCCTTTCTACGTTTAAGTGATGTGACATTTGGTTATACTTTACCTAAGAACTTGATTAAAAGAGTTGGTGTTACCAAATTCAGAATGTATGTGACTGTCCAGAATGGTTTTTGTATCACCAAATTCCCTGGTACAGACCCTGAAAGTGGAGCGAATTTCAATGTTCCAACGCCACGCACATTTATGTTTGGTATTAATATGAGTTTGTAATCTGACTTTTAAAACGTAAATTATACATAGCGATATGAAAAGAATATCTTATTTACTATTAGTCCTGGTTTTATTTGCGGCTACTGCCTGCAATAACTACCTGAAGGAGCAGCAATATACCAATGTAGGTTATGATTATCTGAACACTAAAGTTGGAATGGAAGCCGCAGTAACCGGCGTATATCAGGCAATGAGATGGTACTGTGGTAGCTATAATCCATTATCCCTTAGTCCACTGCCTCCGCCAAACAGTACTACTGGCGGGAATATGGAATCGTATTTTTGTCTTACCGAGTATGGTACTGATTTTACATGGGAAGGTGCTGACGGGGGAAACAAAGACCCTTTCAACAAATACCTGAGTTCGTTAAATCCAAGCCAGGATATCATTAATAAATTCTGGAACAACGATTACACTGCCATTACGCGCGCCAATACCGCATTGATGTCAATGTCAAAAGTTCCCGATATGACCGCTGATCAAAAAAATCAAAGGACAGCGGAACTGCAATTCCTGCGTGCTTTTTATTATTTCGATTTGGTTCAACATTATGGAGCTATTCCGTTGGTTACAACCGGAAATATTACTGCGGTAATCACCGATTTTAAAAGGGCCCCTGTTGCTGATGTCTATCGTCAGATTATCAGTGATCTTTTAGCTGCTTATGCTGTTTTACCCGATGTTTACCAGCAATCCGACCGTGGTCGTGCTACTAAATGGGCCGCAGGTCATCTGCTTGCAAAGGTTTATCTTACCCGTGGAAGTGCAGATCTTGCAACTCGTGGCGGAAAAGCAACCGACATGGACAGTGCAGCCTTTTATGCTGTCAATGTAATCAATTCAGGTAAATTTGCGTTGGAAACCAACTTTGCGAATGTTTTCGAACAAAACAACCAAAAGGTTACCAAGGAAGTTATCTGGGATGTTGAGTACACAAAAGACGCCCTTTTCAGTGGTGCAGGAAGTTCAACATCGGATGGTGGTAATCAATTACACCTTTACTATGTCATGCAGTATGATGTGAAAGTGGGTATGATCCGTGATATGCCCAACGGTCGTCCATGGAAACGTATTCATATTAGTCCAATGACTATCCAGAATCTTTGGAACAGAACAGCCGATTCACGTATTTATAAAACCTTCAATTGGACTTATATTTCGAATAACGCAACGACTGCTGCAACAAACGTATGGAAAGACAAATACTATTACATCGACCCTGCTACAAATTCAGAAGTAAAAACAGATGTGATCTATACGACTCCGCCGGAACTCGTCGGCAAACCAAAATTCAAGGTTGGGGATACTGCCATCTATGTTTCTTCGAAATATTATGGTGCATTAAGTTATTATTCATCAACAAATTCGAAACAAACAAAGCTGAATGAGGCAAATTATCGTCAGATGCTGATTGATATTGCCAAATCACGCTACCTGCTTGTTCCGGTTGATAAATATGATGTGAACAATTTCCCTACCATGCTAAAATGGCTTGACAATCAAAGACCTGATATTAACTTCCAGGCTGGTTCGAGGAATTTTCATCGCATGCGTTTAGCTGAGACTTATTTAATCGCAGGTGAAGCTTATGGACGCAAAGGTGACTGGGCAAATGCACTTAAATACATCAATATCGTTCGTTCACGTGCCGCTTATGCAGCTGGTGAACAAAAACCATCGCAGGTATATACAATTGACGGAGGAACAAATGCTACATCTTCAACAGTGGCCAATATGCAGGTTACCCAGGCTGATGTTGTAAACCCTGTTTATCCTTCTGGTGCCGGATTCGATGCATTTGCAGACTGGATGCTTGAAGAACGTGCGCGCGAATTATATGGTGAATTGAATCGCTGGGAAGATTTAGCCCGCACAGGTACATTGGTTGCCCGCGCTAAGCTTTATAATCCGGATGCATTTAATATTAAGGACTATCATAAACTCAGACCAATTCCAAATACATATACCGACCGTTTATCACCTCAGCCTCCGATGGCAGAGATGCAAAACCCAGGTTATTATTGATGTTTGTCTGATGATATATTTAAAGGCTGTCCGGTTTTGGGCAGCCTTTTTTTTGCATAGGGAGCATAATGTTCAAAGCATTGTGTAAGCCAATATAGGAATAAACACTGGTGCCTCGCAACAACTCATTTGCGTGACCCGAATACTTATTTGTGTGACCCGAATACTTATTTGTGTGACGCGAATACCTATTTGCGTGACACGAATACTTATTTGTGTGACGCGAATACCTATTTGCGTGACACGAATACTTATTTGCGTGACGCGAATACTTATTTGCGTGACGCGAATACTCATTTGCCTGACACGAATACTTATTTGAGTGACGCGAATACTTATTTGCGTGACGCGAATACTTATTTGCGTGACGCGAATACTTATTTGCGTGACGCGAATGAACGCATGCATGGACCCAGGCAAGAGTTCATTTCAATGATCATTACTTTGACATTCAGTACGCAAGCCTTAGGGCAGAAACCACGATATATTTACATCAATTCAATCAAGCCTTCAATTAAAACTCCCATAGACATACCATTATTTTAGCAGTTATATTTATGATATCAATATTTTAGGAAATAAGAAGGTTCAAATATGGTAAAAGGCTGATAACGATTAATGCATGTTAATGATTATTTTATTAGTTTCGGTGATTATTAAAGCATTGGAGATTGCAGAATCAATTGTTCTGTTTTATTTTGTAATGATTTATTCATATAGAAGGTTCTGAAGTGCTTAATAAATGCAAAAAGGTTATTAAGTTTGCATCGGTTGAAATTTGAATAAACAGTTTTATTAATAACTAATAAAGATGACTATTTTTCAGAACATTGTGATTTCTATTGTTGAGGGATTGACCGAGTTTTTACCAGTTTCATCAACTGGACATATGATTATTGCGCAAAAAATATTGGGAATGGAAAGCACTGAGTTTATCAAGGCCTTTACAGTCAATATTCAATTTGGTGCCATTCTATCGGTGATTGTGCTTTATTGGAAACGCTTTTTTCAAACATTGGATTTTTACTTGAAACTATTGATCGGTGTTTTACCAGCATTAGTAATTGGGTTTTTACTAAAGGATAAGATTGATAGTTTACTCGAAAATGTGATGGTCGTGGCTGTGATGCTCGTTTTGGGCGGCATATTTATGTTATTTGTCGATAAATGGTTCAATCATCCTGACGCAAACCAGGAGATGGACTGGAAACGCTCGTTAAAAATCGGTTTCTTTCAGTGTATTGCGATGATCCCGGGCGTTTCGCGTTCAATGGCAACGATAGTTGGTGGGATGTCGACCAAACTCACTCGCAAAAATGCCGCAGAATTTTCGTTTTTCTTAGCTGTGCCAACAATGGCAGCAGCGGCGGGATATAAATTGCTTAAATTGGTAATGAATCCCCAGGGTGCATCCATGCTATCCGAAAATTTAGTAGCCTTATTGATTGGAAATGTGATTGCTTTTTTAGTTGCAATGGCCGCTATTAAATTTTTCATTGGTTTCCTGACCAAGCATGGTTTTAAAGCATTTGGATATTACCGGATTGTAGTTGGTCTGGCAATTATCATTATGAGTTTATTGGGAATCGACCTCGACGTACTTTAAAGTTTAATATTAAAATAGATTTTAACATGGCAATCATTGTAAAAACAGATAACCCTGAAGGGTTATTAAATGAAATTAAAAGGGCTATCGACGATCGGAAAGTCGAATTATGGTCATATGACTCATCAAACGATTTTACGCATACTCCTGACAAATGGATTAACAGGGCATGGCTTCGTCCTGAAGTAGGTGATGGCGAACTGAAATTTGGTCTTCTTGGAACCAAAGATGCTCCAATGACCGCCTCACTGTACAGCGCTTATCATGGTTACTTTATCGAGATGTTGCTGACTCACCTTGATAAATATTTTGTTACCGCAGCTGCAACAGCCAAGAAAACGGCACCTGATTATTTTTAATAAAAAACGGTTAACCCTGATTTTGAAACAAGAATTACACTGATATTTCAAGAACAGGTTATGCAGATTTCTAAAGCAGATTTCCACGGATAATTAATTTCCGAGGGAATCTGCTTTCTTATGATTGTGATATTCGTGTGTCAATTCTTGTTGATCAATTTTTATTTTGAGGAGTCTCCTCGAACGTAATATTGCGCGGAATGCGTGGACTGCCGGCTTCTATCCATGCCATTCTGATTAGTTCAGCGAGTGATTTTGAAGAATAGGAGATCAATTTTTTTGTAAATCCCTGTGTCTTATTCCAAAGGGTGGCGTAATACAGATCGTTGTATTCATGATTTGCTTTTTCATATGCCAGTTTATCTGCATTTAAAAGCGAGTCTTTATACTGATAATTGCTGTAAATGTAATCGAAAACGTATCGGCTGACGTTGTTTATTTTATGCGTCCTGGAGCGTTTAACTGTGATCTCATCAACGTATTTATTGATCATTTTCGACTCATAACGGCTGTGAATACCCGTTTGATCTGTCATTTTTCCATCGTAATTGAGTGTAAGGTGAAGTGGCATGTGTCCGTCGCCTACATAATGACCAAGATCGGCAGCAGTCAGTACAGCTTTTGTCCAATCCTTAGATTTGAATTGCCCGACAAGCGCATTGTAGGTTGAGTCTGTCACCCAGGGAAGTGTACCGTTTTTCATAACGAATTTCTTAGTATACAGATTATAGGCAGCCTCTTTATCTTCAGTAATCTTGTGCATTTCAACAAAATCCTTGTAAGCGTCAATATCGATGAAATGCTTCACGCCTTCTGTACGATCATCTTTTTTGCGGTTGTCGGCGTCCGAGCCATGCTCCGAAAGCTTTTCTGACCATCCTTTAAAATTGTTAAGTCTTGCAGGAAAAAACTGGGGTGCAGATCCGTTTATTTTTTGATGTCCCTTCTCTCCCCAGCTACAAAAGAGGATCATTAATGCCATCATCATCACGGAACGCGCTATATTCATTTTCATATTGTGTTTATAATTAGAAGTATAAATTAATATTATTCTGGTAATTCCAGTTTTTAAATGTATTGATTTTCTACTGATTCAAAAGTTGATCCTAAAAACTGAAATCTCCTTTTTGGTGGATCAGCGAATTGAAGCATTTGTTTCTATAACAGTTTTTTGTTCTACCTTTACATTCTAAAATTTTGTGAAGTGGTTAATATAGGCAAATACAATACCCTTAAGGTAATTAAGGAAGTGGATTTCGGGGTTTATCTCGACGGAGAGAGTGAAGGTGAAATATTAATGCCGATAAGATATGTTCCCAAAAACTGTCAGCCCGGCGATTTAGTTGATGTATTTCTTTACCTCGATTCGGAAGACCGTCCGATTGCAACAACCGAAAAACCATATGCCCAGGTTGGTGAATTTGCAATGTTACGTGTGAAATCTGTTAATAAAATCGGTACTTTTCTCGATTGGGGAATTATGAAAGATTTACTGGTCCCTTTTCGCGAACAAAAGGTTACAATGATCGAAGGACGATCATATCTTGTCTATATCTATGTTGATGCGGAGAGCAAGCGGATTGTAGCTTCCGCAAAATTGAATAAGTTTTTGGATAAAACAGTGCCTGAATATGAAATAGGGCAGGAGGTTGATATTGTGGTTGAAAGTGAAACTGATTTGGGTTATAAGGCGATTGTAAATAACCAGCATTGGGGCATCCTTTACGAAAACGAGGTCTTCGAACAACTTGCAAAGGGTTTAAAACTGAAGGGTTATATTAAAAAAATAAGAACCGACAATAAGATTGATCTTTCGCTTCAGCCACTCGGATATGGGAAGGTTGATCCAATCACCCAAATGATTCTTGATGAACTAAAAAAAGCGGGTGGATTTATCCCTGTTTCTGACAAAAGTGAAGCAGAGGAAGTTTACAGAGTATTTGGAATCAGCAAAAAGACCTTTAAACAGGCAGTCGGATCTTTGTACAAGAAACGTGTGATTACGATTGGGGCTGATGGTATTCGTTTAAATGCTTAAGCCATTTAAAGATCGGGCAATATATTTAAAAAAATAATTAGAACGTTTAAACTAACAAGAAGTCACATAGTCTAATCATAGAATTTAAAATTTTAAATTATGAAAAAATTATTGTTGTTTGTTTTTGTTGCTGTTATGACGATGGGTTTAGGTTTTGCTCAACCGGGTGGTGGTGATCCAGCTGCCAGACTTCAAAGAGAGATTGACGGTTTAACCACTGAATTGGGTTTGTCCAAAGATCAGGTAGCTAAAGTTACCCCAATTGTTGCCGAAGCTCAGAAAAAACAGTCGGAAGCATTTGCAAAAATGCGCGAAGCCGGCGGAGAAATGGATCGGGCTAAAATGAGTGAAGATAGAGCCAAAATGCAAGCAGAAACTGATAAAAAAATTAGTGCTGTAATAACTCCTGCCCAGGCCGAGAAACTCGTTGTATATCGTAAGAAACAAGCTGAAGAGCGCGCCAAAAGGATGCAGAACAGGTAGTGTCGTTATTGGTTTAGTTTAAAAAATTTAAAAAGTATCAAAGGTGAAATTTCACTTTTGATACTTTTTTTTGCGTCCTAAATCGGACCAGCTAAGTCGCTGTGTTTGATGTTTAAAGTGTTCATGCAAATACGTTAATGATTAAACAGAATCATTAATTAATATTTATAAATACTAATATTCAGAACATTGTGCTGTTGTCGTTGTTATACTGATATTAATAATTTAAAAGTAATTATACGATGAATAGTACATTTTTTAAATCTGTTTTTGTTTTGGCGCTTGTTGTTTTGTCAATTGGTGCGAAAGCTCAGGGTGATATCGTAGCGGTTGCTGCCGGTTCGAAAGATCATACAACCCTTGTTGCTGCGGTTAAAGCTGCCGATCTTGTGGCTACCCTCCAGGGTAAAGGGCCATTTACCGTTTTTGCTCCAACAAACAGTGCATTTGCAAAGTTGCCTGCCGGAACTGTAGAGAACCTTCTCAAGCCCGAAAATAAAGCCACCCTTGCGTCAATTCTTACCTATCATGTAGTAGCAGGAAAACTCAATGCAGCAGCTGTAATGGCTGCAATTAAGGCAGGAAAAGGGAAAGCTGTTCTTACAACTGTCAATGGTGGAAAGCTCACTGCCTCTCTCAAGGGTGCAAATGTGATCCTGACGGACGAAAAGGGCGGTTTTGCAACTGTTGTTGCTACCGATCTGAAGGCATCGAATGGCGTGGTTCATGTAATCGACACGGTGGTGATGCCAAAGTGAAAATTATATTCTTTTTATAAATGAACCGGAGCTGATCAGTTAGCTCCGGTTTTTTGTTTTTAAACCGACTATGATTTGTAAATGCCACCGTTAAATGACAACTGTCACAACAAATCATAATTTCGAATGTTTTGATTTGTAAGCGATCAATGAATAATCTAAAAGTCTTAAAAAGCAATAATAGGTTAGGTATAAAAAAAAATATTGGCCATTTTGAATTGTTTTGTTTGAAATTGATTTGCAAGCAATGCAATTTGTGTCAATCTGTCAGTTTTATCATGCGATTATTCATTCTTTATAATAGTCTGATTTACACCTGTTTTTTATCATATTTCATCGTTCGTTCATGCATTAGTTTTGTACAATCGCAGAACCTAAAAAAAATACTTATGGCAGTCAGGAAACTTAAAGAACTCTTTGAATTATTAAAGGGTAAAGCACTCAAAACCATGATAGTGGTTTGTGCCAACGACGAACACACCGTTTCTGCAGTTAACGAAGCTGTTGTACAGAACCTCGTCAAAGCGGTTCTGATTGGTGACAGATCTCTCATTGGATTGGTTTGTCTTGAGTTAGGTATCGATATTAACCTGTTTACTGTTATTCATCAGCCTGTAGACGACCATGCAGCCAGGCTTGCAGTGGAGATGATCAACAAGGGTGAGGGTGATATTCTGATGAAAGGTTTAATCAATACCGATAAGTTTATGCGGGCAATTCTCAATAAAGAGCGGGGATTGACCGATCAGGGTAAAGTTGTGAGCCATGTAACGCTTGTTGAAAATGAAAATTATCACAAATTGTTGATAGTTGGTGATGTAGCTGTGATTCCATTGCCCGATCTTAACCAGAAAACTCAGATTATTAAATATATGGTTGATGTCGCAAAACGGTTGGGAATTGAACTTCCCAAAGTAGCCGTAATTGCGCCAAGTGAGCAGGTTCTCCCTTCGATTGTCTCTACGACCGATGCTGCTTTGCTTGCCAAAATGAATGACCGCGGTCAGATCCCGGGATGCATCGTCGATGGTCCGCTTGCTTTGGATGTGGCAATCGACAGCGAATCGGCAACGATTAAGGGATTAAAATCGCCTGTTGCCGGCGATGCTGACTGTTTGTTGTTTCCAAATATTGAATCGGGGAATGTGTTTTATAAAGTTAATACCAAACTGGCCCGGTCTGAATCTGCAGCCATCATGGTTGGTGCAAGGGTCCCGGTTGTTCTTGCATCACGTGGCGATAGTTCGCATGTAAAACTACTTTCCATTGCTTTGGGTGCTTTAATGGCGACCTAAAGGGAGCAGGAGAGACCTGGAGAAGGGGAGATAGGGAGAATAGGAGAAAGGGCGAAGGGAAGCGCGCAACCCGGGGTATGAAATATGGTATAGATAAAGGAGCATCTGCAAAGTCTGATTGAAAAAGTTTTACTCGATGCGCTACAAACCGAACCTTCTAAAAAAAACAATAACAATCTTAAAAAATAGCATCTAATGAATACAAAATCATCACGGATCCTGGTTATCAATCCGGGATCAACTACCACGAAGATTGCCATTTATGACAATACGGTCTGTACTTTATTAAAGACACTTCATCATACGATGTCTGATTTAGCACCTTATAAAACGATCGGCGAACAATATTATTTTCGAAAAGGGGTCATATTGCAGGAATTGGCACACGATCGCGTTGATCTTGCATCCATCAACATTGTGATTGGAAGAGGCGGATTGACCTATCCGCTTAAATCGGGTGTTTACTATATCAATGAATTGATGGTTGATCATTGCCGAAGGGGAGTGATGGGCGAACATGCTTCGAACCTGGGTTCACTGATTGCTTTTGAAATTGCACAAATGTATCCCGGAACCATTGCATTGATTGCCGATCCCGTAGTTGTCGACGAAATGGATGATATTGCGCGGGTATCAGGTCACCCTTTGTTTAAAAGATTATCAATCTTTCATGCATTGAACCAGAAAGCTGTTGCGCGTCAGCACGCTTCGAAGATCGGAAGGTTATACGAAGAACTTAACCTGATTGTTGTTCATCTTGGCGGAGGGATTACGGTAGGTGCACATCACAACGGGAGAGTAATTGATGTGAATAACGGACTTGACGGTGAAGGTCCTTTTTCTCCCGAGCGCAGCGGGACACTTCCCGTAGGCGGATTGATAGGAATGTGTTTTAGTGGGAAATATTCGGAAGACGAAATGCGACTCATGGTGAATGGCCAGGGAGGTCTCGTTGCTTATCTTGGAACAAACGACGCGCGTGAAGTTGAAATTGCGGTCAATGAGGGCGATCAGAATTCTGCTTTTTATCTTGAAGCGATGGCTTACCAGGTTTCAAAGTTAATTGGCGAAATGGCAACTGTTCTGAAAGGAAAAGTAGACGGTATTTTGATAACCGGAGGTATTGCGTACGACAAAAATATGATGGTGCAGATTCGCGAAAGGGTTGAATTCATAGCGCCGGTTTCGGTTTATCCGGGTCAGGATGAATTAAAAGCACTTGCTATGAATGCATTGATGGTTGCACGCGGTGAAGTTGAAGCGATCGTTTACGATAAGACTGGAAATTAAGTTGTAAATACAGCCCTTGAAGCGGTTGCAAACCCTTCAAGCGGCTTATTGATAAGAAACATTCCCGTGAATACTCCATACACAGTTGTGTGAACAGTCCCTTGTCAGGAAAAAAAAGGGTTTGTGTTTGCAACTCCTCTAATAGCACCTAATTTTGACAATAGAACAATTAAACTTCCCGTTTATGCAAAAATCAGTATCTCTTCTGATTTTCATTGAGCTTCCATGATCTCGAATGCACAGGAGTTTGTTGCAAATTTATGATGTTGTAAAAGTGACCATCTATGCTATTCCCGAGATGCTTGTTTTTAATATCGAACTCATATTGGATATTTTCCCGGCGTGGGAGTTATTTCACCTCCAAAAATCAGGAACTTTGTCTTTAAGGTAATCCCAAAATAGTTGATGTCCTTTTTAGTGATTGCTGCCAACTTTTTTCTAATATCAGGTTCGGGTGTTTGTCTTAATCTGAATTTTCCAATGTCGAAATTTAAAATCTATATCTTCAAATTGCTGATATTTTTATATTTGAAGACTTTATGATATCTGAGATGCCATCGTGAAATTGTAGCTGCTTTAAAGTTTTTTCAATTTTTATATGGTTGATATTGAGCAAATAAAAATTAATTCAAAGTTTTTTATTTAGAATGATTAAAAGATATTTGGAAATTTGAATTAAGCTCGCTATGTTTGCCACGAAATAAAATTCAATTTAAGCTGAAATTTCAGAATGAAAAGAGGAAACTTAAATAGTGTAACAGTCGCACAGGGAGAACAGCCATGTTTTTCCGGTTTTCTTTGTTCTGTAGTTTTTATGCACTCCACCTCTATGTTCATGCGATAGCCTTCAATCGGGCAAAACCGGTCTGAAGGCTTCAATCAATTGCTCCAAAAGAGCCAATTCTTCTTTAATTTACAAATCCTATTTAATTATTGCTTTATTATGCCAAAAACTGTCGTTAAATTCGGCGGATCCAACCTCAAATGTAAGGAGGATATCGGACGTATAATTCAGGTTGTTAAGAATTACGGACAACCCGTAATAATTGTTGTATCTGCCTTTTATGGTGTGACAAATTATCTGATTGAAGCACTCGAAAAGGCACGTCATGATGAGCAGGTTGCAACGAAGACCACCGATTTTCTTTTTAACCTTAAGCAGGAAACACTCAAATTGCATATCCTTGATAATAACCTGATAAATAGTACTTTGTCTGAAATCAGGGTTCTTCTTGATGAGCTCGGGAAACTACTTCAAGGAATTGCACTTACAGGCGATGCCTCAAAAGCGCTCGAGGATAATGTTCTGGCTTTTGGCGAAAGGATTTCGGCTGTTTTTCTTACCGGAATTCTGAATAGCGAAGGTATTGAATCGAAAGTAGCCTTTCCTGAGACGATTGGATTGACTACGGATGGCGAATTTGGCTCTGCATCTATCGATTATATAAAATCCACAAATAAGGTTCGCGAAGCGCTTGCCGATGAAATTGTTTATGTGATACCTGGCTTTTATGGATTATCACCCGACGGAAAGACTACTTTACTTGGTCGCGGAGGGAGTGACTATTCTGCAGCTGCAATCGCCCGTTGCACTGGTGCACCTTCATTAGACATCTGGAAAGATGTAAATGGGTTTTTAAGTGCAGATCCAAAAATTGTAGAAAATCCTGTTCAAATTCAAAAGCTTACTTATAACGAAGCTGCTGAATTAGCCTATTTTGGTGCAAAAATTCTTCATCCTCGCACTGTTGAGCCGCTGTCTGATCCTCATATTCCCATCCGTATTTTTAATATTAATAGTGCACTGGATGTTGAAAAACCATTATCAGTAGTAAGTTCGGAGAAGATTGTATCTAAAGGAATTGTAAAGAGCGTGACCTTTAGCGAAGATTTTGGCATTCTTAAATTAAAAGGTTCAGGAGTTGGCGCGAAACCAGGAATTCTGGCAAAAGTTACAACCGCACTTCACCTTGCAGGTATTAATATTAGTTCTGTGCTAACCTCACAGATATCCATTAATATTTTAATTTCAAAAAAGGATCTTAGAACAGCATATGCAGTGGTAAGCACTATTGATCTTCCAGTTGTAGGACGACTTCAAATTATTGAAAATATTGCAGTTATTGCAGCTGTTGGTAATGGGATTGCCGAAAATTATGGCGTCGCTGCACGAATATTTACCTCCTTGGCCAAAGATGAAATCAATGTATTAATGAGTTGTTCGGGCGCATCACCCATTGTTAGTTATATTTTAGTTGGGATAAACGACCGCACAAACGCGGTTAAAGCGATTCATCGAGAGTTTTTTGAAACAATTGATCAATTATAATAGTTAGTTGAAAGAAATTAGAAACAATAATAGGAATAGTAACAATTTAAAACAATAAAAAAAACAGTTATGAGTACAAGCACACCAAAATTCGAAACATTACAAGTCCATGCTGGACATACACCTGATAGCGATACATTATCACGTGCAGTACCAATTTATCAGACAACCTCCTATGTCTTTAAAAATTCTGAACATGCTGCCAATCTGTTTGGATTGAAGGAGTTTGGGAATATTTACACGCGTTTGATGAATCCGACTACAGATGTATTTGAGAAGCGAATTGCTGCTCTTGAAGGTGGTGTTGCTGCCTTAGCTGTAGCTTCGGGACATGCAGCTCAGTTTATCGCGATTACTAACATTGCTGGAAGTGGTGATAACCTTGTTTCGTCTCCCTATCTGTATGGCGGAACTTTTAATCAGTTTAAAGTTACTTTCAAAAACCTGGGTATAGAAGCCCGTTTTTCGGAAGATCTTAATCCTGAAAATTTTGAAAAGCTGATTGACGATAAAACAAAAGCAATTTATTTAGAGACGATTGGTAATCCAAGCTATTCGATTCCCGATTTCGAAAAATTTGCAGCATTGGCAAAAAAACATGATCTGCCATTGATCGTTGATAACACATTTGGTTGTGGTGGCGCACTTTTCCGTCCGCTTGAGCATGGTGCTAATATTGTTGTTGAGTCGGCTACAAAATGGATTGGAGGACATGGATCTTCTATTGGTGGAGTTATTGTTGATGGTGGTAATTTCAATTGGGGCAACGGAAAATACCCTGCTTTCACAGAGCCCTCTGAAGGATATCACGGTTTGAAATTCTGGGACGTCTTCGGAACTGATGGTCCTTTCGGAAATATTGCCTTTATTATAAGGGCACGTGTTGAAGGATTACGTGATTACGGACCTGCCATCAGCCCATTTAACTCATTCCTGTTAATTCAGGGACTCGAAACACTTTCGTTACGTGTTGAGCGTCACGTTCAGAATACGTTGGCATTGGCAAAATGGCTCTCTAAACATCCTAAGGTTGAATCGGTTAACTATCCTGGATTGGAAGGAAACGAGAATTATGCATTGGCATCCAAATATTTGCCTAAAGGGGCAGGAGCAGTTCTCTCATTTATTGTTAAAGGCGGTAAAGAAAAGGCGACTCAAACTGTTGAGAATCTTCTTTTGGTGAGTCATCTGGCAAATGTGGGTGATGTACGAAGCCTCATCATTCAGCCATCAGCAACAACGCATTCTCAATTAAGCGAAGCAGAGCAGCTTCGTGCGGGGGTTGAACCTGCAGGATTGCGTGTTTCAGTCGGAATCGAACACATCGATGATATCATTGCAGACTTCGAACAGGCGTTCTCAAAAATCTAAAATATTTTTTTAATTTGGTTGAAATAGCCATGATTAATAAATCACAAGCCGAGATGAATATCTTCATGGCTATTCCATCTGACCTTAAAAAAAACAATTATATACAGATGAAATAGAGGTAATGCGCTCAAAAAAGCGTTTACCTTTATTTTCGTTTAAAAAACTTTATCATGCCTTTAAATTTGCCCGACGGACTTCCTGCTATAGAACTTCTCAGAGAAGAGAATATTTTTGTAATGAACGAGACCCGTGCTGCTCATCAGGATATTCGTCCATTGAAAATCATTATCCTCAACCTGATGCCGCTGAAGATTGCAACAGAGACCGATCTATTGCGATTACTGTCCAACTCGCCGATACAGATTGAGATTGATTTCCTTCAGATTGAAGGTCATATTTCGAAAAATACCTCTTTGGATCATTTAAATACGTTTTATCACACTTTTTCTGAAATAAAGGAAAATAAATATGACGGTATGATTATCACCGGAGCGCCGGTTGAACACCTGCCTTTCGAAGAGGTCGATTACTGGAAGGACATTTGTAAAATATTTGACTGGGCCAATCACAATGTTACTTCAACGATGTTTATCTGTTGGGCTGCTCAAGCCGGACTCCATTATCATTACGGGATCCCCAAATATCCGTTGGACAAAAAGATGTTTGGGATTTTCAATCACAATCATTCCGAATTAAAGCTTCCGATTTTTAGGGGTTTTGATGATGTTTTCAGGGCACCACATTCGCGTCATACCGAAATACATGCCGAAGATATTCTTAAAGTTCCTGAAATTGAGTTGATTTCTCAATCAGACGAAGCTGGAGTTTACATGGTTATAGCTAATAATGGGAAGCAATTGTTTGTTACTGGTCATCCTGAATATTCGAGGGGAACACTTAACAGGGAATATCAACGTGATTTCGGAAAGGGTTTACCAATCGATCTGCCTGTCAATTATTACAAAGCGGACAATTCGTCTGAAGCACCGGTTCTAAGCTGGCGCTCACATGCCAATCTTCTTTTTCTTAATTGGTTAAATTATTACGTCTACCAGGAAACCCCTTATGATTTACATGATATCAAATAGTCATTGGCTTCGCGTAATTGAAAAGGTCATTGGCTTCGCTGTCATTGAAGGGTGAATGAATGGGAGAGGGAGTGAGTGAATGAAAAGGCGAGAGGGCGAAACGGATATATGTGGAACTATTTAATTCCGGTGACGTTGGTCATCAGATATATAAAAAGAATTTGGACGGCTATTGTAAAGCAAATGAAATAGGGATTGTAAATTGGTCATTTACTTTTGTTCCTTTCTTCTTTGCTCCATGTTCCCATTTTGGAGAGGATTTAACAACCCTGACTGATTCTTTATCGAGCAAAGGATTGGCGCTGCGTACAACTTTTACATCGATAACATCTCCCTCAGTATTAACCGAAAATTGAACATAGACTTTACCCGTTATGCCACTTTTTCTTGCAACGGGTGGGTATTCAATATGTTTTTGTATCCATTCACTAAATCCTTGATTACTGCTATCTTGGAAAGAAGCTGATTCCTCAATAACAAAATATTCAGTTTCCTCTTTTGTCGTTAAGTTTTGCTGATCATTTACAATTGTTTCTGGAGGTTTAGTAACAGTTTTATTCTCTTGTATAGATCTCTTTTTTTCACAGGAGAAAATAAAAAGCAAAGCAGAAGTCACCAGAATACTCATTGAAAGCTTTAATACTTCTGTTTTTGAGAATTTTATTTTTGCTTTCATTTTGATTAATGAATAATTGAGAAGAAGGATTTATGCCATGGCAGGATACAATTTAAATCCGGTGACCCTGGCCACCGGATATCGTTGCTATTATTTTAAGGCGAATGCGATAGGTATTGTAAATTGTTCCTTCACTTTTTGACCTTTCTGCTTTGCTGGTTCCCATTTTGGAGAGGAACTAATTACCCTAATAGCTTCTTTGTCAAGCGAAGGATCGGCATTGCGTACAACTTTTATGTCTACAACATCTCCTTTTGTGTTTATAGAGAATCGCACAAAAACTTTGCCCGTTATCTTATTCTTTATAGCAATTTCCGGATACTTTAAGTTTTTGGTAACCCAATTTAGAAATGAGCTTACATCGCCACCCTGAAAAGAAGCTTGTTGCTCAACAACTATAAATATTCTTTCATCTGCTGGCATTGGCTTTTGTTGATCATTTACAACTGCTTTATCTGGAACTACCTTCACCTGTTTATCAGTCGTCTTTTTGTCTTGAACCTGGTTCTTCTCATTGTCGAAGGCGAAAATAACAAGCATGGCTGCTGTTGCAAGAATTCCTAATAAAAGCTTTAATGCTGCTGTTTTTGAAGATTTTATTTTTGTGATCATTGTGATACGAATTTTGATTAATGAGTAATTGAAATTATTAGCGATAACAGGCTGTTGGATAAAAGCACTGTTTAATAATAGCAAACGGTAAGCGGCTGAGCTTACTTCTGGTTTTAATACGCCGTTGTCGGCAAGGAATTCGTGGTTCTCGCGGATTGATCTTTTTAAAAGCCAGATAAATGGATTGAACCACTGAATAATAGTTAATAGTTCTAAAATCAGCACATCAATGGAGTGCCTCTGTCGGACATGTTCCATCTCGTGGGCCAGCATCTCTTTCATCCCAGATCCATTCGAATTGTTTTTGTCGATAAATACGAAGTTGAAAAACGAAAATGGGGTAGTATCGCGGTCGATTTTAACGATTCTGACTCCATTATTCACTTCGCTCTCGTTATTCAGTATTAATGCGGCAATCTGTAATAATCTGTATACAAAAAGAAGGAGAAAAATAGTTGTTCCCAATATATAGATAAACCTGATCAGCCCAATTGATTGAATTGTTTTTTCAATCTCACCCGAAATGCTTGTACTATAAACGAATACCGTCTGTAAGAGATTTTGATATCCTGTTGCTTTGATGGTAACTTCATCAAGCATAACATTGGGCATCCCTGTATTTACCTGGAAATGAATAAACGGAAGTATTAAGGAAAAACATACCGAACCCATTAAATAGATCCGGTTAAGACCGAAGAAAGTCTCTTTACGAAGAAACAGCAGATAAACCACCGTGAATAATGCCAGACTAATGCCCACCTCAAACATGAATTTTACAACTGTTGTGTTCATGGCTCTACTTCTTTTCGTTTTCCAAATCCTTTTTAACCTCCTGTAATAATTCTTCAAGTTCGGATTTGCTCATTTTATCCTCTTTCGCAAAGAATGAGACCATTTCCTGTAATGAGTTACTGAAATAATTTTTGATAAACCCTTTCATAAATTGTTTAGTGTACTCTTTTTTGGAAATTAACGGAAAGTATTCGTGGGTATTACCGTAAGCAGTATGCCCGACAAATCCCTTTTTTTCCATAATCCGAATAAATGTTGAAACAGTATTGTATGCGGGTTTCGGCTCCGGTATTTTGTCAATCAGGTCTTTAATAAAACCTTTTTTCAACTTCCAGAGTATTTGCATCAGTTGCTCTTCAGCTTTGGTCAATTCCTTCATATCTGTTTTATTTTTCGCTTTGAGGAAGCATATCAAAATTAAAAAAAAGAAATGCTGATTCCAAATTTAATCAACTATTATCTTCGTTGTAAAACTAATATTTTAGTTTTACAAGATAAAAAAAAGGTTTATACTATAAGCTTGTGTGTTCCGAGGAATAGTTTTTTAGTCTTCATAGCTCTTAATTTAATTTGTCTTGCGCAATACGGTTAATAACTGAACAAATATACAACTAAAATATTAGTTGTATTACTAATGCATTAGTTAAATTTCGTTAATACTTTATTAAGATAGAGAATTGATTAAGTATAGTTGGTACAGATTCTGCGGACACAGAATTTTATTCCGGTGTTAAGAATTGAAAATTTCAATGAAATGTTTCGAAAATAACATTTCGTCTCACCCGATGAGTGTTTCACCTATTGCTTAATAGCTGTTTGAATTCTACCAACTCCGTAGTTTGTGTAATGTTTCTGTAATCTTTGTGTAATGTTTCTGTAATAAATAATACAGAAACATTACATCAATATTATACAAACCTTAATTAAGCTACGAAGAAGGTATGTCTAAAATAAAAAGGAAGTTGAAGCCTGACATTTCATTTTGCCAATCACTTAATTTGGATTGTATGATCCAAACATGGAAAAGACTCCTCCAAAGGCATAGAGATTGATTCCGGGCAAGCGTTAATTAACTCAATCAAATAACCAGCTATTTTGATTTGTTTTATAATCAATCCTGAAAAATACTTTTTACTTTCCAAATAATGTCGATATTGGCAGATCAATATTTGCTGTTATTTTTAAAAAGGACCTGGTACATGTGGTTAAGAACAAGCTGTGATTTGACTTTTGATATTTCGGTACATACATCGTTTATACTAATGTTAAGACCTCGTAGTGGAGTGAAACAATGGGTAGCACGCGAGGAATATATAATTTCACCAAGTGTTTCGGTATTCGAGTTTACAGATATATACGGCAATCTTTGCCAAAGGCTGATAGCCCCGCCCGGGATATTCGGAGTCAGTACTTCTGCTGAAATCCGGACTACTGATACTCTTTATCAGTCAGCAGGGGGTGACTTTGTCGAAGTCCAGAATTTACCCGATTCGGTACTCCACTTTTTATTGCCAAGCCGTTATTGTGAGTCGGATCGTTTTTACGATATGGCAAATATTATTACTGCCGGACAGAAGCCTGGATATGAACAGGTTTCAGTTATCGAGGGATGGCTTCGAGACACAATTAAATATATTCCGGGGAGTAGTAACTTCCCATTGTCAGCAGTTGAGGTCAATTTGAAACAATCTGGTGTCTGCAGAGATCTGGCTCATTTGGGAATAGCAATGTGCCGTAGTCTAAGTATTCCGGCACGTATGGTGGTCGGGTATTTGTACAATTTGGAACCCATGGATTTGCATGCATGGTTTGAGGCTTATGTAGGTGGAAGCTGGCATACATTTGATGCTGTAAAGACTGGCCCAAAGGGTGGGTATGTAGCGGTTGGTTATGGTCGTGATGCTGCAGATGTGGCCATTTACAATCAGTTTGGTCCTGCAGCGTACCCCATTAAACAAGTGATTCAGGTGGAGTTGATTAAACAGTCGTCTATTTAGGATTGCTTAGGATTCTATCGTATTGATTCCATGTAATTAATATCAATTTATGAGGCGAGTGAAGAGTGATTCCATTAAAGGATAGATTGTTTGAATCTTGATTAATCACTGTTTACTTTTTTTAGGCAGAAATTCTGATTCACAAAGTCCCCATTGTATTATCAGATATGTTTTTTGGCTTTCCCTTACCTAAACTTTTCATGCATATATAATTTGATTTTAAGTTGCCGCATGGAATCGAAGATCAGCGAAGCTAATAACCATATAGTCATTTTTGGGTTACGAGAAGTTTATCTCATGGCTATTTCATCCATTTAGCAGTATTTTCTGATTGAAGAGATGAGTCCTAACCTTTTTCCGAAAAAAAAGAGTCTTCCTGTAAATATGTCAAAATCTGCCATTATATTTTGGAAAATGCTCTTAGCATTGAAACAACTAAGCCATAAAAATGTTATTATTATATCATTTTAATGTTAATGGTGTCATTTAGATATTAAAAAGTGTATTTTCGTGACATTATGCGCGTAGAATTAATGTATTTACTTAAAATTGTATGCCAACCGGACAGACTTTAATATTAGAGAATATGATATCGCAAATGAATGGAATTTTGGATTCTTACAAAGTGGGGAATTCCCATTATGATGAGGTCTTTGCAGCTCCAAAGCAACCAAGGGAGCATTACAAAATGATGGTTGAACGGTTTAATCAGTTAAGCCTTATCGATTTTGAGCGAATTAACAATGAAGTTAAAACCGCATTTCTTAACCAGGGAATTACCTTTGCCGTTTATGCTGAAGACAAAAAGCCGGATGAAAGGATCTTCCCTTTTGATCTTTTTCCGCGGATTATCCCCAATGCAGAATGGATGCAAGTAGAAAAAGGTGTTATTCAGCGCAACAAGGCGATCAATCTGTTCCTTCATGATATTTATCACGATAAGAAGATCTTAAAAGATAAAGTAGTGCCCGCAGATCTGATTTTTTCTTCGAAGAATTATCTTAAAGAGATGGTAGGTTTTACACCGCAGGGTGGGATATACACGCATATATCAGGTACAGATCTTATAAAACATACAGATGGGGAGTATTATATTTTAGAGGATAATTTGCGATGTCCGTCTGGTGTAAGTTATGTGTTATCGAATCGGGTAGCGTTAAAAAAATCGTTGTTTGAACTTTTTGACGCACTAAAAACCAAAACCATCTATCAATACCCGGAGCAATTGCTTGAAATGTTGAAATCTGTAAAACCTAAAAACACCGACAATCCTACTATTGTTGTTGTTACGCCAGGGATGTACAACTCTGCTTATTTCGAGCATTCTTTTCTCGCTCAGAAAATGGGAGTACAACTTGTTGAAGGACGGGATTTGTTTGTGGAAAAGGACTTTGTCTACATGAAAACCATTTATGGCCCTATAAAAGTTGATATCATATATCGTCGTGTAGATGACGAATTTATCGATCCGCTTTGCTTTCGGAAAGACTCTATGCTTGGAGTCCCAGGTTTGATGAATGCTTACCGTGCCGGAAATGTGACCCTTGCCAATGCTCCGGGAACTGGCGTTGCGGATGATAAAGCAGTTTACAACTATGTTCCTGACATCATTAAATATTACCTGAATGAGGTCCCCATACTCAATAACGTTAAAACTTATCATTGTGAGAATGAATCTGAAGGCAAATATGTGATGGAAAATATCGGTAAGCTGGTAGTAAAACCGGTTGATGAATCGGGAGGGTATGGCATTACAATCGGGAATAAACTGACAATAGCTGAAATCGAAGAGGTAAAGGTCCGGATTAAATCAAATCCCCGAAAATACATTGCACAGCCGATCATGAGCCTTTCGGAACATGCCACATTTATTGAAGAATCAAAAGAATTTGAACCCCGCCATATCGATCTTAGAACATTTTGTCTGATGGGAAAAGAGGAGGAATATGTTTTAAAGGGAGGACTTACTCGGGTTGCCCTTAGAAAAGGGAACCTGATTGTGAACTCTTCGCAAGGGGGTGGTTCCAAGGATACTTGGGTGTTGGATTGCTAATAATAATTGTTCAAAAAGAAACAGAAATATGTTATCAAGAGTAGCAAACAATTTGTATTGGATGGGGCGATACATCGAAAGAGCCGAACATTTCGCCCGTTATAGCAAAGAGATTTATTTTTCGTCGCTTGATGCTCCAATCATGAAGACTTATGACCGGAAATTTGTGCTGGAATCAATGCTGTATATGACCGGCATTTTTGATATGGATGTTCAAAATGAGAAAGATGTTCTGTTTAAAATTGGATTGGATACTAAAAATCCCAATTCGATCATCAGTATCATTACCACTGCACGCGAGAATGCCCGGGGTGCACGTAATGCAATCTCGACCGATCTTTGGGAAGCAATCAATAAATATTATCATCTTGTTAATAATTATTCGGTAGAAAAGTATGTTTCTACTGGTCTTTATGATCTGAATCAAATCATTTTACAACAGACTTCAATTGTGCAGGGAAAAATTTCGGGTACACTGCTTCACGACGAAGAATGGGCGATTATTCTCGTTGGAATGCACATTGAAAGGGCGATACAGGTCATTAAAATTATTAACTCGAAGTTACACGATATCTATAAAATTGAACAGGCCGGACATTTGGTAACCGATATGAGTTTTGAGTGGACGACCATGTTGCGATGCACTGAGTCGTTTGATATGAACAGGAAGTTTTACCGCAGTATTCCAAATAAGGAGCAGGTTCTGGAGTTTATCATGCTTAATCCGCAATGTCCAAGATCGATTGCCCATTCCTTAAATGGTATCAAGAAGTATCTGGATAAGTTAAGCCGGAACGAAAGTGAGGAAGCTAAAACCATTGGGTTTAAAATCGGGAAACTCTGCGCACAATACCAATACCTTTCGTTCGACGAATATAAGGATGATATATATGGTATTTTAAACAGTACACAAGATCAGATCATGGAAATTAGTTCGGAACTCGAAAAAAAATACCTCTCTTTCTAATGGATGAATTCGATTTGCAATATAGTATTGAAAACAGGTATGAGAATCCGGTGCGAAAGGCTAATTTTCAGTTGCTTGTAATTCCGGACTCTAATTCGGAGCAGAAGGTTTTGGATCTGAAATTCTCCTGTTCAGGTGGTCATGAAATGCATGTATCCAGAAATATTTTTCAGTTTAAAACCATTCATTGTTACATTGATAAACCATTCTCGGAATTCTGGTTTAAACTATCTGCAAAAATTCAGAAGAACCTCATAAACCCATTCTACTTAAGCCCGTTGTCGCCAAACGATGAATTTGAAAAAATAAATTCACTGGGTTTTTACATTGATAATTATCTTTTTCTATCTTCGACCCATCTTACAAAACTGCCTTCTTACCTCGATTTTTCTTTTCCCGAGTATTCGAAAGAGAAGCAGGTTTTTGATTTTTTGCTCGAGTTAAACAATTTTATATTTGATTTATTGACATATTCGCCTGAAAGTACAGATGTTAATACGCTCATCGAAGAGGTATTGCAATTAAAAAAAGGGGTGTGCCAGGATTATGCACATCTTTTCATTTCTGTATGTCGCAAAAACAAAATACCTGCGCGCTATGTGAGTGGTTATCTAAATCAAGGCGCGGGTTTTATCGGAACAAGTCAGCTTCATGCGTGGGTTGAAGCATTAATTCCGGAGTTGGGCTGGGTTGGATTTGATTCGACCAATAACCTGCTTGCCGATCATCATTACATCAAAATTGCTCACGGCACCGATTACAATGATTGTAGTCCGATCATCGGTGTTCTTGAGTCAACGGGAGCACAAAAAAGTATTCATTCAGTAACTGTTTCTAATCAATAACTATGACATTTTGTATTGCGATCAAAAGTAAAACCGGTGTAGTCGCTCTGTCTGACACCCGTATAAGCAGCGGATTAGGTGTATCCACTTCGAAAAAATTGAAGACCTACCAGGAGGATGGAAATTCATTCTTCATCATGTCGTCGGGTTTGCGATCCATTCGTGATAAAGTGATTCATCTGTTTGAAGACGATTTGCCCGATCATCCTTCAGACAAGCTATACAAAGTGGCAAATGTGCTCGGAACGATGGTCAAAAAGGTTCGCAGCGAAGACCTTGAACCACTCCAGCAAAGTAAATTCTTTTTCGATGCCCACTTTATTATAGGAGGCCAATGCTCGAAAGACAAACGTTCGAGCATTTTTTTAGTTTTTCCGGAAGGGAACTGGGTCGAGGCCTCTGATGAGTCACCCTATACTGTAATCGGAAATACAGGTTTTGGAAAATCGATCTTGCGACGACTCCTCAACGAAGAAATCAGCTTCGATCTGGCCATCAAAGTAGCTTATCTTTCATTTGATGCCACTTTCAAGAATGCAAGTGATGTCGATTTCCCGCTCGACTTTGCCTTATATAAAAACGGAACCTATGATATCCAGGAATTTCGCCGATCGGAGGACGATTTAAAATCGACCTCGAAACTTTGGAATAAAAAGCTGATCGACGCAGCGAATGATCTGCCCGACTTTCTGCATTTTGACGATTAAACCTGTTTTTTCAGTTTGTATTTTCGCAAATCGAAGGTATGCGGATATTCGGGATCGGGTTCGATGAAGGTTGGAGTAATTATTACTTTCTGATTGGTTTCGAACTCTTTTTCAAGAATATACCGTTTTACCTCCGTGCTGATTTCCTTTGGTGAATATACTCCCTGGGTGTGGTTCTCGTTGTAAAAACGGGAAACACGCCTGCCTTCAGCTTCAAAACTGTTGACAGGGAAAGTATCGTAAGCTCTTCCTCCCGGATGGAATACATGGTAAGTGCAACCGGCCACAGATTTGCCAACCCATAAATCGAAGATGTCGAAGACCAAAGGGGTATCAATACCCAAATTTGGATGCAATGCGGAAGGTGGTTGCCATGCCCTATACCTGATCGAAGCAACATATTCTCCTTTAGTCCCCGTATTTGCCAATGGCAGACGCATCCCGTTACAAAGAATGGCATACCTGTCTCCGGTTAACCCCGTCGTTTTTATTTCAATTCTTTCGACAGATGAATCAACGAAACGGGCAGTTCCGGAGCTCGACATCTCTTCGCCTAACACGTTCCAGGGTTCAATAGCAGTGCGTAACGAAAGTTCAACATCTTTAAATTTCACCCTACCAATGTGTGGAAACCGGAATTCGAAGAATGGTTCCAGCCAGTTGATGTCAAACGCATAACCTGCTTCGTTCAATTGACTTACAACATCCTTGAGATCTTCTCTTACAAAATGATGGGTCAGGAATTTGTCATGTAACTCTGTTCCCCAGCGCACCAGCTTTCCTTTATAAGGTTTTTCCCAGAACCACGAGACCAGCGTCCTGATTAGCAATAGCTGAACAAGACACATTTGCTTGTTTGGCGGCATATCGAATCCGCGCAATTCTAAAATGCCTAATCTTCCTGTGGATGAATCTGGGGAATACAGTTTGTCGATGCAAAATTCGGCCCTGTGTGTATTGCCGGTCAGGTCGATCAGCAGGTTTCGGAACAGTCTGTCGACTAACCAAAACGGTACTTCGCCCTCACCCGGATTTGGAACCTGGTCGAAAGCAATCTCCAATTCATACAACATCTCCTGCCGTCCTTCATCGACCCTCGGCGCCTGGCTTGTCGGACCAATGAAGGCAGTCGAGAATAAATACGACAATCCAGGATGGTGTTGCCAGAATGTAATCATGCTTCTCAAAAGATCTGGTCTTCTCAAAAGGGGCGAATCGGAAGGTGTTTTACCACCAAGCGTGATGTGATTTCCGCCGCCTGTTCCTGTATGTTTACCATCCAGCATAAATTTTTCGGAACCCAGCCGGCTTTCGAGTGCTGCTTCAAAAAGTATATTGTAGTTACTGACAACTTCCTTCCACGATTTGGCGGGATGGATGTTCACTTCAATTACACCGGGATCAGGTGTCACCATGAGCTTTTCAATCCGCTTGTCTTTTGGTGGCGCGTATCCTTCAACGATAACAGGGATTTGAAGCGTTTCGGATGTCAGTTCAATGGCCGCCACGAGGTCAAGGTAATGCTCAATCAGTTCTTCAGGAGGCAGAAACAGGTGTATCTTTCCGTCCCTGATTTCGGCAACAAGCGCTGTTCTAATCGTAAAGGCATCATATAATGGTTTATAATCATCCTTTAATTCCTTCTTTTCCTGAAAGGGGAGATGCTTACCTGTTTGCTTCTTTTCGTCTTCCTCTTTTTTAATATCGTAGACTTTAGGATTCAATAGTTCTTCTGGTATTGAATAGTCCGGTATTGCCAACGATCTTTTATACACCTTTTCGTGAAAGTCTTCAAGTGTTTGAACCTCTTCAAAAGGACTGCGTTCAACAGATTTTGGGCGTCGCGATTCAGGAATATGAGGAAGCGAATCGAGCGGCAGGCGATGACCCATTTGCGAATTTCCGGGTACTAAGAACATCTTTCCACCCCTGAATTCCCATTCACAGCTGATCCATCCATCTTTGGGATATGCCCATTGAAGCGGAAGCACAAAACCTGCCGGATTATTCAATCCCCGGTCAAGTTGTTGCATCAAGGTCTTTCGTTCGAGCGAATCTTTTAAATTGATATTTGCCGGATCGATATTTACAGGGAGGTTGCGCTCGGTCCACATATAATAAAATGCATCCTCAAATCCCGGAAGGATATTCTTTTCGGAAACTCCGAGCATTTTAGTAAGATGAACCATAAATCTTCTGGCATCATCGTAGTTGTAACCATCTTCTTTGCTGAAATCAGCCAATAAAGCTTTGTTTTTCCAGATAGGCTGACCATCTTTTCTCCAGTACAATGCCATCTGCCAGCGCGGAGTGGGTTCGCCGGGATACCATTTGCCTTGCCCGTAATGAAACAAACCACCCTGACCGAAACTTTTCCCAAGTTTATGGATCAGTGTATTGGATAATTCCTGCTTCGCTTTACCATCGGCAGCGGTATTCCATTCCTCCGATTCCATATCATCGATCGATACAAAAGTAGGCTCTCCGCCCATGGTCAGCCGAACATCACCTTCCTCCAGTTTCCGATCCGTAAGATCTCCAAGCGTCATAATTTCTGCCCATTGCTGATCGCTGTAGGGTTTTGTTACACGCGGATCTTCATGGATACGAACTACTTCGTTTGAATGTTCGAACGTGACATTGCACGGATCGATGGCCCCGGTTATTGGTGAGGCGCTTGCCGGAGAGGGCGTACAGCACAGTGGAATATGACCTTCGCCTGCCAAAAGTCCCGAGGTGGGGTCGAGTCCAATCCAGCCTGCTCCGGGAATATAGACCTCGCACCAGGCATGTAAATCGGTAAAATCGGCTTCTGCTCCCGACGGACCATCAATTGCTTTTTGGTCAGCTTTTAACTGCACGAGATACCCTGAAACAAAACGGGCTGCCAATCCCAGGTGGCGCATCGTTTGAACAAGCAGCCAGGCAGAATCCCTGCATGAACCCAATTTTCGCTGCAAAGTCTCTTCGCAGGTAAATACGCCGGGTTCCATACGAACCGTATATTCGAGTTCATTATAGAGTTCCCGGTTCACCGCAACCAGGAAATCGACAATGATGATGTTTTTAAATCGTTCGACTTTTTTTAACCATTCCTTCAGCAGCGGACCATCTTCGATGATTTCGAAATAGGGTGCCAACTCTTTGATATCCTGAGGTACATATTGAAACGGGAACTTTTCGGCATACTCTTCGACGAAGAAATCAAATGGATTGATCACGGTCATTTCAGCAATGACCTCCACATTCACCTTAAACTCTTTCACTTTATCGTGCATCACAATACGGGCAAGGTAATTGCCAAACGAATCCTGCTGCCAATTGATAAAATGCTCTTTGGGCTCAATATTGAGGGAATACGAATGAATCTTTGTCCGGCTGTGCGGAGCCGGTTTAAGACGAATGACATGGGCGCCCATATTCACCGGACGATCGTAAGTATATGATGTGTTGTGCCTGATCGCTACTATAATTGCCATGACCCTTTTTAATTTGTTTTGGGAATGATCCTTAGGTGACAAATTTAAAATAAAATACGAGGTATAAGTTTACGTAATCATTAAATTAATGGTGTTGGATAAGGTGATTTAAACTTAGACCATGTATAAAGGTGCTTTGATAATAGGTCAAAAAGCTCCGGTTTCGAACTTCAGAGCACCGGTTTTGTATAATTTAACTCCGGTTTTGTACTTCAGAGCACCGGTCATGTATAAATTGACTCCGGCTTTGTATAACTGAGCTCCGGTTTTGTACCTCTGAGCTCCGGTCTTGTATAATTTAACTCAGGCTTTGTACTTCAGAGCACCGGTTTTGTATAAATTAACTCCGGTCTTGTATAACTGAACTCCGGTTTTGTACTTCAGAGCACCGGTCTTGTATAAATTGACTCCGGATTTGTATAACTGAGCTCTGGTTTTGTACCTCTGAGCACCGGTCTTGTATAATTTAACTCAGGCTTTGTACTTCAGAGCACCGGCCTTGTATAACTGAACTCCGGTTTCGTACTTCAGAACACCGGCTTTGTATAAAGAGATGGGTTTATAACCTTAAAACACTTAAAACCTATTCTTCCACCACAGGCGCAATCGTTCGAGGATTTTCTGTTCTGTTGGATTGTCCTGCGGGGTATAAAACCGCTTATTCTTAATCTTTTCGGGGAGAAAATCCTGGTTCACAAAATTTCCTTCGTACGAATGGGCATATTTATATTCCTTCCCATATCCAAGATCTTTCATCAGTTTAGTAGGTGCGTTGCGCAGATGAAGCGGGACAGGAAGATGGCCCGATTCGCGAACTTCGGCAAGGGCTGCATCGATGGCCGAGTAAGCCGAATTACTTTTGGGAGATGTTGCAAGATAGATGGTACACTCCGACAATATGATACGCGATTCAGGCATTCCGATCTTATGGACAGCATCGAACGTGTTTTGAGCCATCAGAAAAGCATTTGGATTTGCCAGACCAACATCTTCCGAAGAGAGGATCAGCAACCGGCGTGCAATAAACTTAACATCTTCGCCACCTTCAATCATTCTTGCAAGGTAATAAACGGCACCGTCGGGATCGCCGCCCCGGATACTTTTAATAAATGCAGAGATAATATCGTAATGCATCTCCCCATTCTTATCGTATAAGGCGAGATTTGCTTGTAACATCGATGTAACCAGATCATTCGTAATCACGATTTCTTCGTCGGTTACACTATTTAGAACAATCTCGAGCACATTAAGCAGTTTTCGTGCATCGCCGCCCGAAAAACGGAGCATAGCTTCGTACTCTTTCAACACAACTTTTCGCTGACTGATTTCGTAATCGGTCGTTATCGCATGATTCAATAATGTGAGCAAATCCTCTTTTTCAAGCGATTGCAAAACGTATACCTGGCAGCGGGAGAGGAGGGGGGAAATCACCTCAAAAGAGGGATTTTCGGTAGTTGCACCGATTAAAGTCACCAGTCCCTGCTCGACAGCCCCCAGTAGTGAGTCTTGCTGTGATTTACTAAACCGGTGAATCTCATCTATGAACAGAATTGGATTGGGCGAAGTGAAAAAACGGTTGTTCTTCGCTTTATCGATTACATCGCGTACGTCTTTTACCCCAGAATTGATGGCGCTTAAGATATAAAATGGGCGGTTCAGCGAATTCGCAATGATCTTTGCAAGGGTTGTTTTCCCAACACCAGGAGGTCCCCAAAGAATGATGGAGGAGAGATTGCCCGAGTCGATCATTTTTCGGAGCACTGCACCTTCACCCACGAGATGTTTCTGACCGATGTATTCGTCCAGACTTTTAGGTCTTAATCGTTCTGCCAGTGGTTGATTCGACATCCTTGCTCTACTTAATACCTCTATTTAATTTATTAATTACAATATCTTTTAATGACATTGTACGCTTCTGTCAATCCTAACTCACCAGCTTTACTTAAGTCGAGCGAACCACCCTCCAAATCATCAAGGTAGATACGCGTCAGTCCCCTGTTAAAATAGGCTTCGGCAAAATCGGGTTCAAGTTCGATCGCTTTCGAATAATCGTTGATGGCTCCGAGGTAATCTTTCTTTTTCACTTTCGTATTGGCCATATTAAACCATGCAAAAATGAATCGTGGATTCATGTATAATATAGACTCGTAGTCTTTAATAATATCTTCGTAGTCAAGTATTTTTTCTTCCTTCGGAGCATCGGCATCGGCTTTTGTTCCGTTGATATTCAGTGTTGTCGGTTCTGGAAGCAAACCTGGCATACGGATAAAATCGACCCTCTTGATCATCGTATTGGCCCTGCTGAAATAGGCAAGGATATTACGTCCGTCCATTTTTATCGCCCTATCGTAATCTTCGATGGCCTGATTGTAGTTTTTGAGCAATTCGTATAATGTTCCCCTGTTAAAATAGGCATCCGAATTCTTCTTTCCCGATTGTATGGTCTTGTCTAAAAGACGAATGTTTTCGTTGTATTCCTCAGTTCTCCAATCGTCATTTCCAACTTGTTTATTGGTGATCAGCATGAAAGGTTGATTGTTGTTTTTGCGGTTAAGCGCGTCAATCTCCATACTGTAATACTGCAATCGCTCGTAATTAACCGAGTCTTTATGGAATGTAGATATAATAAATTCGGGCTGCAATTCGATTTTTACATTTCGGTTCTGAACCATTCCCCTTGTGATTTCTGTTTCTTTCACGTCACCACCATCATTCACAACAATATTACGCCGTGAACGCTTTTGGGTGACAGGTCCTTTACCATCTTTACGTGCAACTGATGCAGAATCAGGAGCGGTGTTATTGGTTTGCTTATTTTGAGCCAAAGAACTTGCCGGATTAGTGGCGGCTCCATTCGCCTTCGCTTGCTGCTGTCCTTGCGATGCTTGCTGTCCGGAATTAGCTTGCTGATTGGAAGCGGTATTTTGGCCTGTTTGCGTTTGATTTTTTTGATTCTGGTTTGGAGTCGGTACAAAACCATACAAACGCCGTTGCTTTTCGCGCTCTTGCTCAGCACTCAGGCGTTTTCTGAATTGGGCAAATTTAGGATCAAGTTGTTCTGCAACTGCAAAATCAGCTTCAAATCCCGGGATTTTAAGTGTTTCTTTCGCAATGCCACGGTTCAACCAAGCCACTGCAATATCAGGATCTAATTTGATGGCCATGTCGTAATCGGGAATCGCGCCCCTGGTATCTTCAAGTTTATGTTTGACAATCCCGCGGTTGACAAATGCCTGAGCCATCTTGGGGTCAAGCCTGATACATAGGTCATAATCTTTTAAAGCGCCTGCAAAATCTTCTTTTTCGAATTTCGCAATTCCCCGCATCAGGTATGCTCCCGAAAAATGGGGTCTGATCCGAATTGCAGCGTCACAATCTTTAATGGCGCCATCGAGATCATTCTTCATCTGTTTGGCAGAGCTCCTGTTGAGATAGGTATTGGCTATTGACGGATCGAGTTCAATCGCCCTTGTGTAATCGGCTATTGCACCATCGAGATCTTCCATAGCTGCTTTTGTAATTCCCCTGTTATTGTAGATGGCCTGATCGTCACTCTTGTATTCGAGCGCCTTAGAGTAGTCGCTTAAAGCCTCTTTGTAATTTTTGAGTTCGTAATTAGCCATTCCACGATACATATAGGCTTCGGGATAAAAAGGCTTAATCTCCAATGCTTTATCATAGTCGTTTTTAGCTCCTCTGAAATCATCGATGTAATGCTTGGCCATACCACGGTAATAGTAAGGCTCGGGAAGATTAGGTCTGAGTTTTATTACTATATTTAAATTTTCAATGGCGCTTACATAATTTCCAAAATAGATGCGGCTTCGCCCGATGTAAAAATACTGATCGGTATTTAGCTGCGAAAATGCGGATATTGAAATGATCGTAAAAAAAAGTATTGAAAATAATTTCTTCATCAGATGGAGAATAGCATTTATAAGGAAGCAAAAATAACAAAATAGAATTTGTTGGTTGTGGTATGGTTTTTTAATTTGTACAAAAAAGCATAAAGCATGTTAAACAGGTGTGAATGGTGTTTAAAGGATGAGATATATCTTCATTATCACGATATTGAATGGGGTGTTCCGGTACATGATGATCAGAAATTATTTGAATTTCTGATCCTGGAAGGAGCACAGGCGGGCTTGAGCTGGCTGACCGTTTTACGTAAAAGAGAAGCTTATCGCGAGGCTTTTGAAGGATTTGACCCTGAAAAAGTAGCAGGTTATAATCAGGATAAAATATTCGAATTGCTTAATAACCATGGAATTATTAGGAACCGGCTTAAGATAGAAGCTGCAGTTAAAAATGCAAAGGCTTTTTTGATGATTCAGGAGGAAATGGGCAGTTTTGATCGTTACATCTGGAATTTTGTGGAAGGGAAGACTCTTCAGAACAAGTTCACAACACTTAAAGAGATTCCTGCAGAGACGGAAATATCACGAATTATTTCGAAAGATATGAAGAAACGGGGATTTTCATTTGTTGGCCCAACGATTATTTACTCGCAAATGCAAGCGACAGGAATGGTCAATGATCATTTAATCAATTGTCATCGTTATGAGGAACTTGGCGGGATAATTTGACTAAAATCAGGTGAATTTAAAGAAGTTCACCTTCATCGAAATTGCGTCTGTCGAGAACACAACCTTCGGTATCAGTAATAAATATGTGACGTACCTGAAAGGAATCACGTATGATAAATTCGTAGCTTCCGGCATTGTCTGCCTTTTCGATAAAAATCGAGCTCATGATTTGTCCAAACTTTTCGAGTTTTTCACGAATCGGAGCTTTTAGCATATCAATTTTATAATTAGTTTCTGTTTTGAGCCATTTGCCTGATTTTTGAAACCAAGCAATCTGTTCGATACCATTCACACGAAAAATAACTTCAAAATGTCCATCTTTTTCTTTCGACCATTCTACATTGGTGGCTCCGGGAAATATCTGGTTAAATGATTTCAAAAGTGGTTGTCCTGGCGTATTTGGATTAAACCGAAATAAATATTTAAGGATAAACTCTTTCATTGAATGGTTTTCTCTTTGAGACGGAATTTTTCGTATAAGTCACATTAAAAGTGAAAACTAACTTTCATTATATGTCTCTTTATATAGGAACGCGACGCGATCGCGCGCGCGCTTTAGTCTCATTTTAGTGGCGCTTTCGCTGATTTTTAATGCAGTCTGAATGTAAGCAATAGGAACGTTGTCAATATAGTGCATTGTCAGTAGCGCTTTTTCTTCAGGATGAATAAGTTCAAGAATCTTCATTAATCGTTCGCTATTGATCTCTTTTTCGTTGAGCTCGTCAATTACATCTGGTAGTTCATGAGTACTGTTCCAGTCGGGATAATTCATTTTCTTTTTTGTTCTGAGGTATTCTATGCAGTTATTATAGGTAATTGCATAAAGCCATGTCGAGAAATTGGCTTCACCCCGAAAGTCAGCTAATCGCTCAAATACTTTGCAAAATATATCCTGCACAAATTCCTGGGCAAGTGTTTTGTCTTTAAGTAAAGAGTAACACTTGTCGAATACCTTATCCGAATATCGGTTGTAAAGGACTTCAAACAGGTTGGTATTGTGCTCATGTTTAATGAGTCTGATGATTTCTTTGTCGGATAATTCCTTTATGGAACTTTTTATTGCCATCTTTTAATTACGATAAGACATTCAAAATTAGGATTATATAATAATTCAAAGGTCAAAATTAAAAAAAAAATTGAAATTATTGTGACCTCTCCACTGGTTTGCGTCTAAACTGTGTATTTTAAGAATTGAAAAATATTTATTACTTTTAAATTTATCTTCAAAATTATGAAAAAGGGATTATTAAAGTTAGTTGCTTTTAGTTTTTTAGTTGTTTCGTTGGCAAGTTGTGCCAAAGCCCCACAGGCTGAAATTGATGCTGCAAACGTTTCTATCGAAGCTGCAAAAACTGCAGGTGCCGATCGTTATGCACCTGAATCTTTTAATGCTGCTTCTGAAGCATTGAAAACAGCTCTTACTGCTGTTGAAGAACAGAATTCAAAATTTGCATTATTCCGTAACTATGATGCTTCTAAAACAACTCTTGCTTCTGTAGCTACTCTTTCAACAAAAGCTGTTGAAGAAACTACTGCAAAGAAAGCTGCTTTAAAAGCTGAAGTTACTCAGTCACTTACTGATCTTGCTGCTCTTATCGTTGCTGACAAAGAATTGTTAGCTAAAGCCCCTAAGGGAAAAGAAGGCAAAGCTGCTCTTGAAGCAATTGGTCAAGAAATCGCTGTAGTTGAAACTGTTAGTACTGAAGTTACTGCAGGTGTTGCTAACAACGAAGACATCTTAACTCTTTCTGACAAAGTTAAACCAGCAGTTGAAAAAGCAAAAGCTATCAACACTGAATTGACAGACGTTACTGCAAAAGCAAAAGGTGGTAAGAAGAAATAATCTTCACCAAGATTTAATGAAATTGACCCTCGGAAGATTTTCCGGGGGTTCTTTTTGAAATTAATTTGGGGATTTCCCGTACGAATTTTCCAGATAAAATCAAATTTTTAAGTTCCTTTGCTGTAAGCTTAGGATTTTGATTTGGAATTTTATTATTTGAGAATGAAACTTGGTTGGAAAAAGAGGTTATTTGTTGTCTTTGGAATTTTACTTTCAATAGCAGTTATTGTGTATGTTGTGCTTATTTTAACAATGGATAAGCCACCGATTGCAGAATTTGATTCATGTCAGGTGATTCTTAGCAAAGCAAAAAAAGTGAATGCCGATGTATATTCGCCCGAATATTATAAAATTGCTGAAAAGAAATATCAGGCAGCACTTATTGAATGGAAGATACAAAATGAAAAGGTTTTTTTTGCAAGGAACTTTACGAGAGCGAAAGAATTGATTCTTACTGCTACCCTAAAAGCGCAAGAGGCAAATTCTTCTTCTGGAGCAAATAAGAATTCCTTGAAGATGACATATCTTAAAGAGATCGAATTACTTAAACATAAGCTCGACAATTATCACGATGTATTTATTCATTTGCCGCTTAAAGTAAGTGTCAGAAAGAATTATGAATTTGGTAAACTCTCGTTGGAACAAGGACTAAATGCTTTTGGTAAGGGCGATATTATGCTTGCAACCAAAAGACTTAACGAAGGCAAGACAAGAATTAGTGTTGCTGACAGAGAGGTCAATGCACTATTGAAAGAGTATTTTAATGATTTTTCGAAGTGGAAAAACCAGTTTGCAGCGACAATACGTATTTCGGCACAGAATAACAGCTATGCTTTTATCGTTGACAAAATAAAACATAAAGGCTATTTATACTATAGTGGAAAATTGAGTAAGGAATATGATGTAGAGTTTGGACGTAATTGGATCGGCGATAAACATTATGCAGGCGACAAAGCAACACCCGAAGGAATGTATAAGATTATTAAGAAGAAACCCAATGGAGACTCCGGATATCACAAAGCTTTGTTGATCAATTATCCAAATGAAGACGATTATGCGATGTTCAACAACAGGAAAAGACAAGGATTGATTTCGAAAGGTAGCCATATAGGTGGCTTAATTGAAATACATGGCGATGGCGGAAGAGGGAGTGATTGGACTAGTGGCTGTATTGCACTATCTAATAATGAGATAGATGAACTTTTTAGTCGGGTATCGGTAGGAACTCCAATTACTATTGTTGGATCAATGATGTCACTTGCAGAATTACTAAACTAAATATCAATAAAATGGAAATTGAAGAAAAAAATAAACGGCCCTTCCTGAACGTCATAATATGGATTATTCCGGTTTTGCTGTTTTGCGTTTTTAGTTTGATGATACTTTTTACTCCTGCATTCCAGAATAGTGCATACAAAGTTAAATCATTGTTTACAGGATTTCAGGCTTCTGAAGAAACAGCTAATGACGGAATTGAAAAATTGGCAATAAGATCTCAGCGAAATATTAATATCATCGAATCAAAACTTAATAACCTTAAACCCGTGAAACCCTATATTGTCGTGAATACGACCGAAAATAGATTTTCATTGAGAAATGCCAATGGAGATACGGTTAGAACCGGAGGTTGTTCCACAGGCAAAAACGAAGTATTAATTGCTGGAAAAAAGAGAATTTTATTTAAAACGCCTAAGGGAATGTTTACGGTTCTAAATAAACAAGAGAATCGTCCGTGGATTAAACCTGATTGGGCCTTTATCGAAGACGGACTACCAATACCTTCGGCCAGATCCGCCTCAAGAATAGACTATAACACCCTTGGTGACTATGCTCTTTCAATTGGAGATGGCTATATGCTTCATGGAACGCTTTATCAGCGTTTTCTCGGACTTCCAGTCACACATGGTTGCGTACGTCTTGGTGATAAAGATTTGGATGTTATTTATCATACATTGAGTAAAGGATCGAAAGTATTTATTTATTAAAGACTTAAACATGAAAAATAAATTAACCTTCTGGATCATTACCAGTGTTTTAAGCATCATTGTAATTTATGCGCTTGTAAGTACCGTATTAATGCCCGTATTAACTAAGAACCCTCTTCCAAAGGCAATTCTAAGGACAACTGACGACAAGGAAAAAAGCAGCAAGATTGACAATAAAGAGATTAAAGATGAGGCTAATACTGATTCGAATGTTTCAAGCAACAGTAAGGAAGACAAAATGAAATATTTTGAATTAAGGAAAAAAGAAGTTTTGCTTCATTCCCGATTGGAACTTGCTAACGAAGATTCGATGTATCTCGTTCTCGATCTTACCAATAACACTGCTTTTCTTGAAATGAAGGGTGTTATGTTGCACGAATGTAAAATTGTGGAGTCTACTGTCAGTAACTCGATTAAAATGTATCATACTGAAGCTTTATTGAATTGGATTGCTGAACCATTTATGGTAAAACATGTAGAAGCGACTATTCCTAAAATTGAGTATATCGAAAAAATAGCTCCTAAAGATTCGATTGAGGCAAATAAAATTTCAGCTGAACCAGCTGCTGCTAAACGCGGCGATGTTTTTATTGTAATGGATTTTGACCGGAATCTAAGACTGGTTATTTCGCAAAGTGAATTGCCGGATGATGAAGGTAAAAAGATTATCTCAGTAATGAAGCGCAAATATCAGGAAATTGAAGTTCGAAGATCGTTGCAGTCACTTATTAAATTTAACAGAGAACCTGCTATGCCTCAGATTAACATTGTGGTTTCTAAATCGGATGCAACAATTTTCTATAAGTCACTTCCGGTGCGTCCAAAAATGGTGCTACAGATGTAAAAATTACAGCTAATTTTTAAAAATGAAAAAGGTTAAAGTTGTCAAGCTTTAACCTTTTTCTTTTTATTCCACTGTGACCGATTTAGCCAGGTTTCTGGGTTGATCTACATCACATCCTCGCATAACTGCAATATAATAGGAGAAAAGCTGTAACGGAATAATAGCCAGCAAAGGAGTGACAGCTGGGTGCGATTTAGGAATTTCGAATAAATCGTTGACCATTCCTTTCAAACCGTCATCACCTTCAGTAACTACGGCAATAATATTTCCCTTTCTCGCTTTTACTTCCTGGATATTACTCACAATTTTTTCGTAATAATGGTCTTTTGCAGCCACTACCACCACTGGTAGGTTATCATCGACTAATGCAATGGGCCCATGTTTCATTTCTCCTGCAGCATATCCTTCAGCATGCATATAAGAAATCTCTTTTAACTTTAAGGCTCCTTCTAATGCCACTGGGAAAAGGCAACCACGGCCAAGGTAAAGTGCATTTGAAGCATCTTTATATTTTGCAGCAACCGTTTTGATATGGGGATGTTTGACCAAAATTGTCCTCAGTTTGTCGGGTATATCGATCAATTCCTGAATTAAATTCAGGTAGACCTCAGAGGATATTTTATCCCTCTCTTTGGCAAGTTTTAGAGCCAAGAGTGTCATTACAGTTACTTGTGCAGTGAATGCTTTTGTTGAAGCAACCCCAATTTCTACTCCTGCATGTGTATAAACCCCACCATCTGTTTCACGGGCAATGCTCGAGCCAACCACATTACAAATACCTAGGATAGTAGCTCCTTTCTCTTTGGCCATCCGCAATGCAGCTAAAGTGTCAGCTGTTTCGCCGCTTTGGCTAATAGCAATAACTACATCTTCGCTGGTAAGGATTGGATTTCGGTACCTGAATTCCGAAGCATATTCAACTTCAACTGAAATGCGGGCATACTCTTCGATCAGATATTCACCTACTAACGCAGCATGCCAGGAAGTTCCGCAACCAATTATTATAATACGGCGTGCTTTCAATAATTTAGGAAATATGTCCATTAACCCCCCTAAAACGATTTCGGAATGGTCGGGTGAAATACGGCCACGAAAAGTATCTTCGATCGTTTTTGGTTGTTCAAATATTTCTTTGAGCATAAAATGTTCGAAATCACCTTTTTCAAAATCGCCGATTGTCATATCTACTTTTGTAATCTTGAATGCGACAGGTATATTTTCAACCGTTTTCAGTGTCAGGCTGTCTTTTGTAATTATTGCAACATCGTGGTCATTTAAATAGATAACGCTGTTCGTATATCCAATAATTGGAGTGGCATCAGATGCAATAAAATATTCACCGTGGCCAATACCGATCACTAAGGGACTTCCTTTACGAGCAACAATAATCTGGTTCTTCTCGTTTTTACAAATCACCGCAATCCCATAGGCCCCAACAACTTTCGAAAGGGCGAGACGGACAGCAATTTCTGCACTTACTTCTTCCCCTTTTTGATAAAAATATTCAATAAGATTCACGAGAACCTCAGTATCGGTTTCTGATTGAAAAGTGATTCCATTTTTCTTCAGATCAGCTCTTAATTCTGCATAATTTTCGATGATCCCGTTATGAACAAGTACAAAATTGCCATTCATTGATGTGTGAGGATGTGCATTTACATCATTTGGTTCGCCATGAGTGGCCCACCGCGTATGTCCGATTCCAATCGATCCTGAGATGTCCTTGTCTGCAATATGTAGTTCAAGATCAGCAACTCTTCCTTTGCATTTATGTACTGTTAGTGAGCCGTTATAAATTGCAATACCAGCAGAATCGTAGCCGCGGTATTCGAGGCGTTGAAGGCCTTGAATTAATATTGGATAGACATTTTTATCACCAATGTATCCTATTATTCCACACATATTTTTAATTTTTTATCGTTTCTAATATTAATAGTTTTTCCATCTTAGCTATAACTTCCTTTCCAAGTGCTTCTTTTTTAGCCATATGGTCTCTGATCGAACTGACCTCGGCATGTGTCTCAAATTCTCCCCTAACATTATCGAAATCGAGTTGCTGAACTGTTCTGTCCCCGTCAACACCGAACCCAGTTTGTTTGATTAGTGAAAATTCTTTTCTGGCATCATCATATAGCAAATGATCAATATCGAGCACTGCTTTCATCCATTTCCGGGTAATTGCGATAACATCTTTCGGCGTGAAATCCTTTACTGAAGTTCCATAAAATTCCTCGATCACATCACATGCCCATGACCATTCGTAAGTATAATAGTTTTCGTGTATTGATCTTATTGAGGCATTTATCTCTTCTAGAGAGTGAACTCCGCCGTTTTCGATGGCATCAAGCAAATGGTCAATTGCTTCGGAAGGACAAATCATCCCTGTAAGATCTAGCCAACGACAACCGCCACCGAGAGGAGTGTCCTTTCGTAACGCATCGTGAACATCATCAATATTGTTAAGTGGCTTCCTTTGAAGTCTTGTTATCATTGAGTTGCCAAGAAATTTCCAAATAGCTTTTTCATAAAGTGAGATTCCTCTTATCAAACCGCTGTTTTTTATTATCATGCCATGGTAAGTGTAGAAAGGAGCAGTTTCACCAGAGGCATATAACAATTCTAGTAATATCGCTCTTCCTTTGATCATTTTCTGAATCGTATATGGACTTAATAAATTGAAATTTATTAAATCAAGTAAATTGGGATCTTTGCGCCGGTCTCGTTTGGGCCATTTTTGTGAGTCACGGATTGTACCTATACTTTGAAGATTGATGCCGGGCACTAGGCGGCTTTCGTCTTTCTCTTCGATTAAGTAGGAAAATGGGAAATCAGTTGTATCTGAATGACGATAATGTCTTCCCATTACAAGCGAAAATGCACCAATTCTGGAAGGCCATAAAATATATGAATCACTCGTAGTTTTTGCTCCCCGCTCAACCACTCCTTGGTGAATTGGTCCCAGCTTATAAAGATGATTACTTTGATTCGATCCGCTTCCGGCATTCATAAAGGAGAATAATCCGGAAATTAAAAGCGTCGATTTATGATGTGAAACAGTATAAGGACCTGCAAAAATTGAACAGGCCTCGCCATGCAAACCCTGACAATTTGCAAAAAAAACTGATTCAACAGCGGAATAATGCTTGTCGAGGATACATCCTTGTCCGACAAAACAATTTGAAATCAGTGTGGAATCAGTAATACGTGTTCCAGAGCAAATGATGAAATTTTCGAGAATTACCCCTTGACCGATTTCGACTGGATCTCCTGCTGAACTATTGATTGTGCCGTTTACAAGTTTTGAAACGCCTTCAAGTGTGGCGTATGGTCCAATTTTGACATTGCGCATGATGCCGCAATTAATTATTTGTGCTCCTGTACTCACTTCTCCAACTGACTCGGAGATATAAGTGACATAATTATCAACGAGTTTCTCAATTATCTCAATCGCCTTTGCACGATGGCGATACATTGCCAGAATATATGCTACATGGCTTGAAAGATGATCGTAAATAGGAATTTCGCGTCCACCTAATTCGTTGATTACCTTTACACGTATCCCGTTTCCGAATGAACTTTTATTTTCAACCGCAAGTTGATTCAAATTGTGAATCACAACTCTTTCCCCAATTTTATAATTAGCTATATAACTTTTAACACTGCTAATCAAAGCATTATTTTCGATTGAACAATTATGAATGGTTGCATTGATAATTCCTGTTTTCATGCGTACACCACCAAATAGGGTAATTTCCTCGTCGAAACGTCCAAGCCGGTTAAAACCAGAAAATTTGGTGTTTCTTATATTGTCGGGCAAAAAGTCTCCGACAACTTCGATCAGATTCCAGTCCTCGCAGTAACATCCCTGCATGATTAACTGTCCAATCTCTTCATTTGTTAGTTTTCGGTATTTTAACATTCCCATAGCGATAATTTTTTTTAATATCTACGCAAAGGAAGGTTAAAAGGATTCATTAAATTGAAAATAATGACAATAAGAACCTAACATTATTTTATATTACATATTATCCATATCTAATTATCTAGAATAAAGATATATATAACCTAACATTTATGCAACCTAAATTGTAATAGCCCTTACATCAAATATCTTGAAGAAACGTGAAAAGATTGTTTGAACGATTTAATTCCAGTTTTTTTCGTAGACGAATTCTGCCTATCTCTGCACTTTCAGGTGTAATATTGATCAGTCCTGCAATTTCTTTAGTTGATAATCCCAAGTGGATATATGCACAAAGTCTTTGATCTTTTTGTGTTAGTTCAGGGTATTTGCCTTGCAGACGGGTAAAAAAGCCCTGATGAACTTTTTCGAAATGAAATTTAAAATCTTCCCAGTTAAATACTTGTCTTCTTTGATGTTCATCAATTTTTTGTAACATATCAGTTACTTTTTTCTGAGTTGGAGCAGGAAGTGTATTTCTGATTACAGACAAATTTTTACGGAGATAGAGAACCATTTCATTTTTTTGTGCAATTTCGATTAGTGAAGAGACTAACTCACGATCTTTACCTGCAATTTCATCTCTGTATTTTTGTTTGGATTTCATTTCCCAAACTTGGTTATCCGACATTTCTCTAATTTGTCCAAGGGCAGATTTTAGTCGGGTAATATCACGAATTGATCCGCGAAGGCCAAGGTAACTACCCATTTTGTCAAAAACAGCTTTACTATTAAGTTCACACCATCGCAATTGTTTTGTGCGTGTGAGAAGTCGAAATTCGATTGACTGACCAATTTGCATAAAGCTGATCGAATCGTGTAAAAACAGTCGGAACTTGTTTTCGTCATCAGGATAGATGATTTTATAGAACAGTTTTGGATCACTGAAAAATTCATTAACAGAGTAACCTGTTAAATCATTGCATGATGGTGAAATCCATTTAAGATCACCTTTGGGATTAATCCATAATTCCAAATCTTGCGCATAATCTGAGATGAGCTGATATTTTTCCTTTTCTTCCCTGATGGTTTTGATTTCTGTTTCTAAAAAGAAGTTCTTTTCACGTAAGTCAGATAATTGTTTTTCCAGTATTTGAATCCGATCATCTGTCGATAGGGTGATATCGTTGTTCATATTATTATTTTTTCAGTCTATTTTCCTGACATCAAATGTATAAATTTCTCTTCAATAAAAGGTTAGGTGAAATTGAACGTTATCTTTGTTTTTGTTTGAAAGCCCAAAAAAAGGAGTACATGTGCACTCCTTTAGATATTTTTAACGATTGAATTAAACATATTCAGGTACAGTATAAGGTGCGCGGTAATTTCGACTAAGCATTCTGTCTGCTTCAGAGTCATTTACAAATGACTCTGAAGCAGGATTAAATGTGAGTACCCTGCCTGTACGATATGCAATATTACCTAGATGAGCTAGCGCTGAAGAAAGATGAGCACTTTCAACCGGAGCATTGAGCATTGAAGAATCATGAGATCTCACTGCGTCGATAAAATTTTTAAAGTGATCGCCACCTTCTTTTCGTGTCTTTCCAGGTGTTTTTTCATCACCAAGATAGGTCTCATAAGTATCGTAACCTTTGATTACCATATATCCTTTATCACCATAAAATATATTTCCAACGGATGCCCCATCTTCCGCATTGGTATACCATGGACGTACTTCAAACTGGATGATTTTCTTCTCCTCAGGATAATTGTAAACTGATGATAAAAGTTCCGGAGTCTCTTTACTATCGTCCCATAGAAACTTTCCACCCATAGCTGTAATTTTTGTGGGTAATCCTACATTTAAACCCCACATGCAGAGGTCGGTTTCGTGGATTCCCTGGTTTCCAACATCTCCATTGCCATAATCCCAATGCCAGTGCCAATTGTAATGAACGATATTCTTTGTGAAGGGACGTTTGGGTGCTGGACCAGTCCAAATATCATAATCAAATCCGGCAGGAGCAGGCTCAAAAGGTTTGTTGCCAATATCAGGTCTTTTTCTGAAAACAAGTCCGCGGGCCATATAAACTTTTCCAATATATCCGTCCCGTAAAAGTTGAATCGCTTCGCGGATTGCCACTGAACTACGCAATTGTACACCATGCTGAACAATCCTATCGTATTTATGAACAGCTTCTACCATTTTACGCCCTTCCCAAATGTTGTGAGATCCTGGTTTTTCAACATATACATCTTTCCCTGCCTGACATGCCCAAATGGTTGCCAATGTATGCCAATGGTTAGGTGTTGCTACTGTTATAACGTGTATATCTTTATTCTCAAATGCTTTACGCATGTCCTGAACAATACTTACTTTCTGCCCGTACCTCTTTTCAAACTCCGTTGCTCGTTCACCGGCAACATTGAGGTCAGGATCAACAAAAGTTGTAATTTGCACATCTTTTTGTGCCATTAGCCCTTCAATGTGACTTTTACCCCTGCCATTTAATCCTAAAACCGCGGCATTAATTCTGTCGTTTGCTCCAAGGGCATGCGATGGAATAATGCTTGGAATCGCAAGCGATGCGGATGCTGCTGCAGACTTCTTAATGAAACTTCTTCGTGAATCAACTTTTTTTTCTTCCATAATAAAATTGTTAAAAATTTTCGAAAATTGATCTAATTTAGTTGTGATTTGTTGTACTTTAGAGGTTATTGCGTTGCAAAATAGATAATATTCCTTAATATTTACAAGATGTTGATCTATAAAATTTATTGATTAATTTTGCGACTAAATGTATGGTAAAAAATAATTTCATTGTTATGAAAAAATTAACGCTTGCTTTCCTTGTGGTTTGTGCTTTTGTCTCTTGTGATCAGAAGAATTCAAAACCTGCGATTCAATCCGAAGCATTCCATAAATTGGTTGATGGGAAACAGGTTGAACTTTATGCGCTTAAGAATAAGAACGGTTTGGAAGCGAATATTACTAACTATGGTGGACGTTTGGTTTCGATGATGGTTCCGGATAAAAGCGGGAAAATGGAGGATGTAGTTTTGGGTTATGAAACCATTAATGGGTATCTTAAGGCTAATGAGCAATATTTTGGAGCCTCTATCGGACGATATGGAAATCGTATTGCAAGAGGTTCATTTACTTTAGATAGTGTCAAGTACAATCTTGCGATCAATAATACTCCTAATAGCTTACATGGTGGAGTTAAAGGTTTTTCAGCCAAAGTTTGGAATGCCATTCAAAAGGAAAAAAATGAGTTAGAGCTTACTTTGGTATCACCTGATATGGAAGAAGGTTATCCAGGTGAATTAAAGGTCACTGTGAATTACCGACTTACCGATGCAAATGAGTTTTCGATTTCGTACCGGGCAGAGACAAGCAAACCAACTGTCCTCAATCTAACAAATCATTCTTATTTTAATCTTCATGGTGCCGGCAATGGCGATATTCTCGATCATGAGGTATTTCTCAATGCCAATAAATATACCCCAATCGATTCAACACTTATTCCAACCGGAAAAATTGAATCCGTAATTGGGACTCCATTTGATTTCACTACTCCTGCAACAGTAGGATCACGTATTAAAGACAAAAATGAACAATTGGCATTTGGATTGGGTTACGATCATAATTTTGTATTGAATAAAACCGATGGGAAAGTAGTAACACTTGCAGGATCTGTTTATGATCCTCAAAGCGGAAGATTTATGGAAGTATTCACTAATGAACCTGGTATTCAGTTTTATTCTGGCAATTTTTTGAAAGGCAAAGAAATTGGAAAACAGAATAAACCCTATAATTTTAGATCTGCGTTGTGTATGGAAACTCAACATTTTCCTAATTCTCCTAATTTCTCTGAATTTCCAACAGTAGTATTACGTCCTGGTGAGGTTTATAATTCGGTGTGTATTTACAAGTTCTCTGTAAAATAGTGCATTTTCGGGAAAACAATTTCCTGATTTTTTTCATATATGTAATTAGGCTGTAACAATTTGCATTGTAGATTTTTATGGCTTTTTTTATGTTTATATAATTTTAATATGTTTTTGAAAAAAGCAAATAGGCCTTTCATTATATTAGGTCAATTTATTAAAGAACGAAGCCTTCCTTTTTTTCGTGAGAACAGCAAATTGCTTGCGCAGGCCATTTTCACGATATTTTCCATAGGTCTTGGTATTTGGTTTATAAATCACGAACATACTGAATTGTCTGAAGTCAAACGCATGCTTTTTGATGCAGACTGGAGATTTGTTTTGGTAGGAATCATCTTGACGTTTGTATACATTTCGTTACAAGGATTGATGTATGTTGCATCATTTGCGTCCATCAGGCACCGTATTCCGTTAATAACTGCCATAGTTTTATTTTTAAAGCGAAATCTGATCAGTATCTTCTTACCTGCTGGGGGAATCTCATCACTCGCTTTTTTCACAGGCGATATAGAAAATAATGGAATTACAAAATCTCAGATTCATTTTGCTTCTGCAGTTTATGGGTTTGTAGGAATATTATCTGTGATTGTTGTAGCGGTTCCAATTTTTATTTATTCATTAATCGTTGGGGGTATTGGATCAGGGGAGTGGATTGCTTTTTTTTCAATGTTAGCGCTGATCATTGCAATATATTTGATTTACAGATCAATCGTGAAAAAGGGAGTTTTTTATAGATGGCTTGTCAGATCTTTCTCATTTTTCGAAGTCTTTTCAATCGATATCCGGAGTAATCGGATCAGCAAAAAGCAATTCTTTATCACCTTGTTTTATTCCGTTCTGATCGAGTTTGTAGGTATTTCCCATCTTTATGTTGCAATGTTGGCACTTGGGTACACCCCTTCGTTTTTTGCAGCATTTTTGGGTTATGTAATTTCAGTCATCTTCCTTATAGTATCTCCTTTTTTAAGAGGTCTTGGGGCAATCGAAGTTTCAATGGTATTTGTTCTGGTTCGTTTGGGATATACTAACGTTGAAGCAGTCGCTGTAACCCTTCTATATCGATTCTTCGAATTCTGGATGCCATTGATTGCTGGTATATTTAGTTTTTTATTGAAAATCAATAAGTTACTAATGCGAATTATTCCCGCATTGTTATTGTTATCATTGGGAATTATAAATATTGTCTCTGTCCTTACACCTGCAATTTCTGAACGCGTTCACTGGCTGAAAGATTTTCTACCCATGGATGCAATCATTGTATCCAATTATTTCGTTTTGGTTTTAGGCTTGTTTTTATTGGTTACCGCATCTTTTATGCTTAAAGGATTGAAAATTGCATGGTGGTTTGCATTTTTTCTTTCATTTGTTTCAATGATCGGCAATCTTACCAAAGCTGTGGATTATGAAGAAGCAATCGCAGCCGTTCTGGTGATGATTGTTTTAATATTTACAAAGAAGGATTACTATGTAAAAAATAATCCACGATTACGTTCCGTTGGAATACAAACAGCGATTTTGAGCATCGTAGCTGTAATGGTTTATAGTGTAATAGGATTTTATTATCTTGACAAAAAGCATTTTAACATAGATTTCAGTCTTCTGCAATCAATCCGGTACGCCTGGCAGAACTATTTTCTCGTAGGAAGTAGCGATTTAATCCCTGCTGATAACTTTGCCAAGAAGTTTCTTTTGTCGATTAATATCAGCGGATTCTTAACAATTGGTTTTTTAATTTATACACTAATCCGGCCCTATTTTTTAAAGAATTTTCCTTCAGCAGCAGAGTTGGAACGACCTCGCAAGTTGGTTAATCAGTTTGGAAAATCTAGTCTTGATCATTTTAAAACATATCACGACAAAATGATTTTTGAACCAAATGGATTAAATGCCTTTATTTCATACAGACCAGCCGGAAATTTTGCTGTTGTTTTGGAAAGTCCTGTTGCTGAAGACACTGAACAGATGGAACAAAGCATTATCCAGTTCGAAACATTTTGCTTTGATATAGGCTTAAAAAGCATCTATTATCGGGTTTCTGAAAGCGATCTGGAGAGCTATAGGAAATTGAAAAAGAAGGAGATGTTTTTAGGTCAGGAAGGTTTGGTCGACCTGAAATCATTTTCACTTGAAGGTGGTTCAAAGAAATCGATCCGAAATGCTTTGTCAAAAGTAAAGGATCGTGGTTTTAAAACAATTATTCATAAAGCACCAATTAAAGATGGTTTACTTCAGAAAATCAAAGCTGTATCTGATGAATGGCTCGAGGAAACTGGCCGAAGTGAAATTATTTTCTCTCAGGGTATGTTTGTTTGGGATGATTTGAAACAGCAAACACTAATTACTGTTGAAAACTCTGAAGAAAAAATTGTAGCATTTTTAAATGTAATTCCAGATTTTGCACCAGGAGAAGGTACATATGACTTGATTCGTAAAACTTGCGATGCTCCAAACGGAGTGATGGACTTCCTTATCGTGGAATTGTTTCTTTATTTGAAATCTGAAGGTTATTCCTATGCAAATATGGGCTTTGCCCCTATGTCGGGCATTGACGATCCCCACACATTCAAACTGAAATCAATGAAATTTGCTTACGAAAAAATCAAAGGTTTTTCGCAATACAAAGGTTTACGAGAATACAAGGAGAAGTTTGTAACAGTTTGGATTAACAAGTACCTAATTTACGATCACGATTACGATCTCTTGCAAATCCCTGGAGCTCTGATGAAGGTAATTAAACCGTAATTTTTGTGAATATTGGTTTAAAACTAGTATCCACTTAAGTCGTGCGAATCAAATAATGTTGCAATAATTTCTAAATATTGATATTCTACTTTTAACAGGATTTTCTCCCTGCCTTCCCTATACCTTCCCTATATCATGTCCGTATCACGCTTTATTGTGTATATTACATAATGCCTAATTAGGGATTGGATTTAGAAGCCTCTGATTTGGCTTTTGCAAATACGACATATTTTAATTTTGAGTACTTAATTCATCTATTTGCTACCAAACAAAAGAATCAATACCCCGGCAAGGATTCCGATTAATAGCCATCCTTTTTGTTTTATATTCTTTTCGTGAAAGAGCAAACCTCCGAATGCAAATGAAATGATCACACCACTTCGGCGAAGTGCAGATATTACTGAAATTAAGGACCCATCCATAGAGATCGCATAAAAATATAGGAAGTCTGCGATTACTAGAAACAGCCCGATCATCGGAATTGACCATCTCCATCCGAAAGCGGTATTCTCTTTTCGTTTTGGATACCATAGAATTAGTATAATCAGCAAAAGGAGTCCTACCTGGTAAATTGCAGACCATGACTGAACAGCCATCCTATCAAAATTTCGAATTAAGAATTTATCGTACAAGCCACTTGCAGAGCCCAGTAAAGTACCTGCAATTAAAAATGTAATCCATTTATTGGTGGCGAAGTGTATCCCTTCAGATTTGCCTGCTAATGAGAAGAAGTAAAAAAATAGTAAAGTGACAGCAATTCCAATCCATTGAATAATTGTAAGATGCTCCGAAAAAATTACAATTGCACCTAACAGAATCCAAATTGGGCCGGTGGCACGGATTGGAGAGACAATAGTCAAAGGGAGGTGTTTAACTGCAAAGAATGCGAAAATCCATGAGCTTGTTACGATTACAGCCTTCAGAAAGAAATATCCATGCTGGAAAAGTGGGACAGTAGGAACAAAGAAAATACTACTACTTAATAAGTCAGGATAAAGTTTTGATATTAAGATGAAAGGAAGGAATATGACTGCAGATGAAAGTGTTGAGAAAAAGAGCACTGGAAGAACAGCATTGCTATTTAACGATAGTTTCTTAAAAACATCATAAGTCCCGAGAAATACAGCTGACGCAACGGCTAAAAGTGCCCACATACTTTTAAAATTGATTTGGCAAATGTAGGTATAACGTCAAAAGAATCGTACCTTAAAAGAGTAGGGTGTGAAGAATTAATGTTATCTTGTTAATAGGCAAAACGAAGCATATATTGCACCCATTTTTTTTATCATAAAACTACATAATTTACTTCCATTTTCGAACTTCTGCTTTCAATTTATTTTCTCCTGAAAACATCCTTCAGTGATTTGGCTTTTTTCGATAAATGATTCAAACCTTCTTCTATAAGGCTTTTATCAAAATCGTCTGTAAACATCATTTCCGGATTTTCCTCATTCTCATTTGGGTAAATCAGAATAAAGTCATAATTCTCGAAATTTATGGCCATCTGCCTTGGAATATTTTCCTGACTGAGTTTATACGATACTCCTCCGTTACGAGGAAGTGTGATAATAACTAAATCAGTTGGCTGTATATAAGCTGATATTGATGGAAAATCGATCCAATCGGTAAATTCAATATGATTTGTGGGAATAGCGATTTTATTGGTTTGTATATACTCATTTACGTGTCGGAAGGTTTGTGCAGTAGATAGAAATTCGCATGAAACTTTTAATGAATCTGCAAGTCGGAATACACGCTTCAACCAAAGATGAAAGCCATATTCCCGGTCTGCATACCTTGGGCAAACAACTACTATTTTCCTGCGCTGATGAAGGTATGGTGAAATACTGCAAACCCAAACTGCCTGATTTGTATTATCTACTATATATTTGATGATATTTCCGAAAAGGAGGTCCGTAAACTGTCGTTTCAATGCAAATCCAATAATTATTTCGGTTGCAAAAATCTCAGTTGCAACTCGTTTGATTCCACTTGGTACGTTTTGACTGATTGTAGTAATGATTTCTACTTCCTGATCAAAAGCCGCAGCGTGGACAATCGCTTTTTCGAGGGTTCGCTTAGCTTCAATCAATTTTTGTTGAGCTGCCTCATCATCAGCCACAACAGACAAACTTACGATCGGAAATCTGTTTTTTGGATCTTTAATTGCCATTGCAAGATCAAGCAATCGCTCCATATTATTTGGATTATAAATCGGAATCAGAATTTTTTGATGTATGGATGGTAGTCTTGGAGTAATATCCTTTTCCATTATCAACACTTGTTTGGCTGAGTGTTCGGTTACAAATGAGGCAACAAGACAGGTGACAAGAATTAATACAATAGTTCCATTAAGAATATTCTCATCAACAATACCCAGTCGGAATCCAACCATGATTACAGCAATAGTTGCAGCTGCATGTGAACTACTTAATCCGAAAATAAGATTACGATTAGCCTTTGAATACCTAAATATTGTTGCTGTGAGCCATGCAGCAATGTATTTTCCGATGAGTGCCACAATGGTTAAGGTTGCAGCGATAATCAGTGCAACTGGACCTTGTGCAAGTACTTTTAAGTTGATCAGCATACCTACGCTTATCAAAAAGAATGGAATAAATAGCGAATTGCCGACAAACTCAAGCCTGTTCATCAGCGATGAAGTATGTGGGATCAGCCGGTTTAGTGCTATACCAGCAGCAAACGCCCCTATAATTGGCTCCAAACCTGCGACTTCCGAAAGAAAAGCAGCAAGGAAAACCATTGCAAGGACAAATATAAAATGAGAGTTTTTCTCACCTTCAAAATTTCGAAAAAACCAGGTTGCCAGCTTGGGAATCAGGTATAAAACTATAGTGAGGAAGAGAATAACTGATATTGTAAATTTTATCCAAAAACCCGGGGTTATCTCGCCACTTACCGATCCTGAAATTACGGCAAGAATAATAAGTACTGCTGTGTCAGTTAACATTGTTCCTCCAACAGTTATTCCAACCGCTTCATTCCTCGAAATACCCAGACGACTTACAATTGGATAAGTTACTAAAGTATGCGTGGCAAACATACTTGAAACCAGAAAGCTGGTTTCGAAACTGAATTCGAGTAGAAACCTGCAAACCGGATATCCAATTGCCAATGGCACCATAAAAGTAAAGAATCCAAATACCAAGCTTTTGTGTTTGTATTTGGCAAAACCTTTGAGATCAAGTTCCAGTCCAGCTAAGAACATGATATACAATAGACCTATCGTTGAAAAAAGATCAATTGCTGAATTCTTGGCAATTAGATTTAATCCGTGAGGGCCAATAATTACTCCTGCCAATATTAATCCGATAATTCCTGGAACCTTTATTTTTCTGAAAATCAGTGGCGCCAAAAGAATTATAAATAATATCACTGCAAAGACCAGAACCGAACTTTGAAAAGGGATCTGAAATATATGTTGAAAATTTTCAATTACTTTATCCATCTTTAACACAATTATCTTGAAGTGCAGAACAACAAAACCTTCTTAATACCGGATAAATGCCGGAATCTCAAAATTATTCTTTTACCTATACATTCTCCACTTTAAATACTTTTTTTATTCTAAATTATTGATGTTTGACAATGAGGAAGCTTTCGCTTATCTAAGCGAAAAGTCCTTCGTTAATTTTAAAGAATATCATAATGACATCCATCTTCGAATAAGTATTCAAAATTAAATAATGTCGTATTTGCGAAAGCCGAATTAGAGCCTTCTAATTTCATTTCTCAATCATACATTATGCAACATACAAAATAAAGCTTGATACGGACATGATATAAGGAAAGTATAGGGAAGGCAAGGAGAAAATCCGGATAAAGTTGGATAACAAAATATAGTAATTAATGCAACATTATTTGATTCGTATTAATTAAAGCATGAAGAGTATCAAATTGAAATTAATTAGTAATTGGGATATTCATTAAAATCAAATGATTTAAGCTGAAATTTACTTGAATATTAAATTTCAAAATACTTATCAACTGATATGTGTTAATTACTGTCTATCGAATTCGATCGCGCTACTTTTCTTTTTCATTATATTTGTGCAAAATCGTTTGAAAATGGTCCCAGGTTATTCAGAAGAATCAATTCGTACGCTTGATTGGAAAGAACATATCCGCAAGCGGCCAGGAATGTATATCGGCAAGTTGGGTGATGGCTCTGCAGCCGATGATGGTATCTATGTCTTATTAAAAGAGGTACTTGATAATTCTGTTGACGAATTTATGATGGGCAACGGTCGCAAAATTGATGTCATGGTATCCGATGAACTTGTGTCAGTTCGCGACTATGGCCGTGGTATTCCGCTTGGAAAGTTGATGGATGTAGCTTCAAGAATGAACACGGGTGCTAAATACGATTCGAAAGTATTCAAGAAATCGGTTGGATTGAATGGTGTTGGGATTAAGGCTGTGAATGCCCTCTCAATGAATTTTTCGATTAAATCGGTACGCGAGGGTCGCCTCAAAAGAATCGATTTTTCGAAAGGAGAGTTGGTAAAGGAGTACCCTGAAGTTCCAACCGAAGAGATCAATGGCACTGGCGTTTCTTTTACTCCCGATGTCGAGATTTTCAGGAACTACCATTATATCGAGGAGTTTGTTGTACCATTGCTTAAGAACTATACCTTTCTGAATGCAGGGCTAATTATTTATTTTAATGGCGAGAAATACCTTTCTAAGAATGGTCTTTATGATCTTTTGGAGGAAAACCTCGATCAGGATCCTGTTTATCCGATCATTCACCTTAAAGGAGAAGATATCGAGGTAGCTCTCACCCATAGTAATCAGTACGGCGAAGATTATTACACTTTTGTGAATGGTCAGTTTACTCCGCAGGGAGGCACACACTTGGCTGCTTTTCGTGAAGCGCTTGTTAAAACAATACGCGATTATTACCATAAGGAATTTGATGCTTCAGATATCCGTGCTTCTATTGTTTCAGCTTTGAGTATTAAGGTCGAAGAACCGATATTCGAATCGCAAACCAAAACAAAACTCGGATCGAAAGATATGGGTCCCGAAGGTCCGTCCGTCCGTAACTTTATTATGAATTTCGTTCAGAAGGAGTTGGGTAACTTTCTTCATAAGAATTCACAGACTGCTGACATTCTTCTTAAAAGGATACAGGAATCGGAGCGCGAACGAAAGGCCATTTCGGGAATTCAGAAACTGGCCAAACAAAGAGCAAAGAAAGTCAGTCTCCATAATAAAAAGTTACGTGATTGCCGGATTCACTACAACAGCAGTCACGAGTTTAAGGATAATAGTTCAATTTTCATTACTGAGGGCGATTCGGCGAGTGGTTCTATTACAAAATCGCGCGATGTGACAACACAGGCTGTGTTTAGTTTACGTGGTAAACCACTGAATAGTTATGGTTTGACCAAGAAGATTGTTTACGAAAATGAAGAGTTTAATCTACTTCAGGCGGCACTTAACATTGAAGAAGGGATCGACGAACTCCGTTATAATAAAGTGATTATATCTACCGATGCCGATGTGGATGGGATGCATATTCGCTTACTGTTGATCACGTTCTTTTTACAATTCTTTCCCGAACTGATCAAGAAAGGGCATTTATATATTTTGCAAACTCCACTTTTCAGGGTACGGAACAAAAAGAAAACGGTTTATTGTTATTCGGAACAAGAGCGCGATCAGGCTGCAAAAAACATTGGTGCAAACCCGGAGATTACCCGTTTCAAAGGATTAGGAGAGATTTCGCCCGATGAGTTTTCAAACTTTATCGGCGAAGATATCCGTCTCGATTCTGTAATTCTGAATAAGAACGAATCGGTGGCAGAAATGCTTGAATTTTACATGGGTAAGAACACTCCCGATCGTCAGGATTTTATCATTGCTAATCTCCATGTCGAGAAAGATGAACTTTAATTTATCTGCAATCATTGATCAGTCTGAAAATATCGGCAAATCATATAACCACTCCATTTTAACTTTAACTTTGAAAAATGTCAGACGAAGAAGATAAAGAGCTTTTACCGCTTTCTGAAGAAGAAGAGGGAAAAGAGGGAAAAAAAGAGCTGCATCATATCGTTTATTTATCATCGATGTACCAGAACTGGTTTCTCGATTACGCTTCGTATGTTATTTTGGAGAGAGCAGTTCCTTATGTCAACGATGGTTTAAAACCTGTCCAGCGTCGGATTCTTCATGCAATGAGGCAGATGGATGATGGGCGATATAACAAAGTTGCCAATATCATTGGGCAGACGATGATGTATCATCCGCACGGCGATGCTTCTATTGGCGATGCATTGGTTCAACTTGGACAAAAGGATTTGCTGATTGATGCACAGGGAAACTGGGGAAATATTCTTACCGGTGACGGAGCAGCAGCTCCCCGTTATATTGAGGCGCGACTATCGAAGTTCGCGCTCGAGGTTCTTTTCAATCCTAAAACCACAAAGTGGCAGCTTTCATACGATAGCCGAAACAGAGAGCCTGTTACCTTACCTGTTAAGTTTCCACTATTGCTTGCACAGGGTGTTGAAGGGATCGCTGTTGGTCTTGCCTCCAAAATTTTACCTCATAATTTCATTGAATTAATAGATGCCTGTATTGCATACCTCAATAACGAGAATTTTGAGTTATTCCCTGATTTTCTTACTGGTGGTTTTATTGATGTATTGAAATATAACGATGGATTACGTGGTGGTGCAGTTAAGATAAGGGCAAAAATTGAAAAACAGGATAGTAAGACACTTGTAATTACAGAAATACCATTTGGAAGAACAACTTCCTCATTGATTGAGTCAATTGTTAAAGCAAACGATAAAGGTAAAATTAAGGTCAAGAGAATAGATGACAATACTTCTGCAAATGTTGAGATATTGATTCACCTGATGCCGGGAATCAGTTCTGATAAAACAATTGACGCACTTTACGCTTTTACCGATTGTGAGGTTTCGGTTTCTCCAAACGCTTGCATAGTCGAAGATGATAAACCGAAATTTATAAATGTTACCGAGATCCTTAAGAAATCGGTCGATAAAACAGTTGAACTGCTGAAGCTTGAATTGGAGATTCGCCTGGGTGAACTCGAAGAGCAATGGCATTTCTCTTCGTTGGAGCAGATTTTTATCGATGAGCGTATATATAAGGATAAGGCGTTTGAAGATTCAAGCAATATGGATCAGGCAGTCGATCATATTGATGAACGACTTGAACCCTGGAAGCCAAAGTTCAGGCGCGCGATCACACGCGAAGATATTCTTAAACTGATGGAAATCAGAATGGGACGTATATTGAAATTCAATACAGAAAAGGCAAATGAATTGATCAAGGGAATTGAGGATAGTATGGCCGAGGTCCTTGCAAATCTTCAGAATTTAATTCCTTATACAATTGCGTGGTATGAACATTTAAAGACCAAATATTCGAAAGGCCGCGAACGCAAAACCGAAATCAGAAGTTTCGAAAATATTGAAGCAGCAAAAGTTATCGTCGCGAATGAGAAATTGTACATCGACCGTGAAGAAGGATTTATCGGTACAGGTTTGAAGAAAGCCGAGTACTTGTGTGATTGTTCTGATATTGATGATGTGATTGTTTTTCGTCGCGATGGCGTTTATTTTGTGATGAAAGTGACGGATAAGGCTTTCATTGGTAAAAATGTTCTTCATGTTGCCATCTTTGAGAAGAACGATAACCGCACGATTTATAACCTTGTTTACCGCGATGGCAAAGCTGGCGCTACTTACATGAAGCGTTTCAGTGTTACGGGAGTCACTCGCGATAAGGAGTATAATATGACGATGGGAACCGAAGGATCGCGAATACTCTATTTCAGTGCCAATCCAAACGGCGAGGCTGAAGTTTTGCGTATTACATTTAAACCAAAACCAAAGCTTAAAAAGCTGGTCGACGAAATCGATATGGCAGCATTGGCTATCAAGGGAAGGCTTTCGATGGGTAACCTTGTGACCAAAAACGAAGTTCATAAAGTTACGTTGAAGGAGAAAGGACTATCGACGCTTGGTGGACGAAAGATCTGGTTCGACGAAGATGTTCTTCGCTTAAATGCTGATGGGCGTGGCAAATACCTCGGCGAATTCACGGGCGATGAAAAAATATTGGTGCTTGATAAAGACGGCGGATATCAGGTCTATTCCTACGACTTAGAAAACCATTTCGAAAAGAACCTCCTTTCGATTGAGAAGTTTCGGCCCGCAAAAGTAGCTTCGGTGGTCTATTTTGATGCAGAGCAAAACTTCTACTATGTCAAACGGTTTCAGATCGACATCAACGGCGGCAAGCCATGTCGGTTTATTGGCGATCATCCAGATAGTAAGTTGATCAGCGTTACGTGGGTGACCTATCCTCGGCTCGAAATCGAATTTGGAGGAGATAAAAACAACCGCGAAAACGAAATCATCGAGGTTGCAGAGTTTATCGGTGTGAAATCTTATAAGGCAAAAGGGAAACGGTTATCGAGCTATGAAGTAAAGGATATCCACGAACTCGAACCGATCATTAAGGATGAAGATATTATACCCGAGGTTCTCCCATCAATTATAGAGGATGATGTTCCATTTGAAATCAACCGTCCATCTGGTGAGAATGATCCGAATCAGATGGAAATAAACTTTGACTAATGATAATATACCTGGTTGGATACATGGGGTGTGGTAAATCCACGATCGGGCGTAAAGTTGCTGAAATATTGGGAATTAGTTTTGTCGATCTTGATAAATACATCGAGGAGCGATACTTCAAGTCGGTTCCTGCTATTTTTGCAGAGGAAGGGGAGGAGCGCTTTCGCGAAAAGGAGCGGATCGCATTGCTTGAAGTTTCTCAGTTTGAAAATGTTGTTGTTGGTACAGGTGGAGGAGTTCCCTGTTTCTTCGATAACATGGAAGTCATGAACAAAAACGGTGTTACAGTTTATATTGCCCCCGATGTAAGTGTTCTTGCCATGCGTCTTCTTAAATCAAAAACTGAACGTCCGCTAATTGCAGGTAAATCGCGGGAAGAACTGATTGCGTTTATTAATAGTGCCTTGTTAAAACGAGCGCCATTTTATGAAAAAGCAAAAATAATTATCCGTGGAGAAAATAACCTTGATCCAAAACTGGTAATTGATAAATTAAGGCAACTCAATTCACCTCCCAGTCAATCCGGACGATCCGAAGCTTAATCTTATTGGGTTCCTTATCAATTTGGGGAATCAGGAACTTAATCCGAACAGCTTTCCAATTAAATAATGCGAATAAACAGATGTCGTACTAATGTACCGGCTCGATTCATCATTGGCCGCAGATACTTTATTGATCCTGCGTAACCATAAACCCTCGTCAGATATATTCTAAGACCTTTACGACAACCATAAATGCTCGTTAGTTATATTCTAATGGCTTTACAACAACCTTAAACGCTCGTCAGGTGCATTTTAATAACTCTACGATAACCAATAATACTCATCAGTTACATTCTAAGAGCCTTACGTCAACCAATAATGATCATCCGATCAATTCTAATAGCCTTATGACAACCTTTAATGGTCGCATGTTTACTTTTAAGAGCCTTACGACAACTATTAACGATCGTATGTTTACTTTTAAGAGACTTGTGACAACCATTAACGATCGTATGTTTACTTTTAAGAGCCTTACGACAACCATTAACGATCGTATGTTTACTTTTAAGAGCCTTACGACAACCATTAAGGCTTGTATGTTTACTATTAAGAGCATTCTGAGCACCTTAAACGTTCTTCAGATGCATCATAAGAGCTCTCAGATTATATTTGAAAGCCTCTCTGATGCATTTTAAAGTCCTTATGATGCATCTTAAAGTGATTAAGATGTAATTGAACGAACTTATGATGCATCTTAAAGTGATTAAGATGCAATTGAACGAACTTATGATGCATCTTAAAGTGTTTAAGATGCATTTATACCTCGATCAGTGACATTCTAAAGCAATAAAGACATATTTTAAAGTCTTTATGATGCATTTTAATCTCCTGATGATCATTCCTGATGCAAATAGTTAATCTTTTAAAGCCGAAATGATATTATCTAAAGTAAACGTGACGCGTTTCAACAATCGGATGATAATTTCTTATTCAAATTAGAGAATATTAAACACAAGAATAACAGCATCGGATATTGCTATGTGATATTAATAAATGGATTTCATGTATAAGCAATAGGCTCGGTTTATGATTGGCTAAGGCCAAGTCATTGCTGCCATATTTTGCGAATGTTAGTACAATTTTAAATTCAATTCTTGTGAGAACATGACATTCAATGATATTCATAATTTAATTCTTAGGAAATGAAACTTAACTCATGAATTTCGTATAGGTTATTTGTGATTAAGAATTTGGGATCAGTTAATGTGTTTTATTTTGAATGATAGATTAAGTGTTTGTTTACAATAAAGAAAGGAAGCAACCATGAATGATTATGAAAAAATAATTGAGGAATGCAGAACAACTATTGCCCTTGATAAGTACAATACTGAGGCATATTCAAAATGGCGTGAAGCGATAAAGAATCTTCAGGAACCCGACCTGGCACTTCATGAGTATGAGTCTACAATCGAAAAAAATCTTGATACCAGTGATGCATACAACGAATTCGGAAACCTGTTTTTTTATCTGAAAAGATATCCGGAAGCCATCGAACAGTATAAAAAGGCAATTGAAAAGGATGACAAATACATTTATGCAATTCACAACCGTGGTCTTGCACTCGAAAGACTTCAAAAATATGAAGAGGCTGTTAAATGTTGCAATAAAGCGATTGAGTTAAAACCCAATTATAAGGAAGCATATAATACTTTGGGATTTACACTTTGTAAACTCCATAAATACGAGGCCGCAATCGATTGTTTTAAGAGGGCCATAGCGATTGATAATCAATATTCAAATGCATATATAAACTGGCGTGAGTCAATAAAAAACCTGCCGAAACCCGAACAATCACTCAGTGAGTACCGGGTCGCCATCGAAAGAAATCTTAATACACCAATAGCATTCTATGATTATGGTATTCTGCTTTTTGAAATGGAAAGATATACGGAATCAATTGATCAATTCAAAAAGGCACTTGAATTGAATGATAAATATACTGATGCATCATACAATATGGGGCTTGTTCTCGATAGACTTCAAAGATTTGATGAGGCCATTGAATGGTATAACAAGACAATTGATTTGGATCCCACTTTTAAAGAAGTTTATAATAGTAAAGGATTGACACTTTGCAGACTCGATAAAAATGAGGAGGCTATTGATAATTATAAGAAGGCCATAGAGATTGATCCCCAAAATACTAATGCATTTTCAAACTGGCGTGAAGTGATTAAGAAACTAAAAATTCCCGACCAGATGTTGAACGAATATCAGTCGTTAATCGAAAAAAATCTTGATACCAGCGATGCATACAACGACTTCGGAAACCTGCTTTTTATTCTCAAAAGATATTCGGAAGCCATTGATCAGTACAACAAAGCACTTGATAAGGATGCCAAATTTCAATATGCCTATTTCAACCTTGGCCTTAGTTTGAATCAACTTCAGAGATATGATGAAGCGATTGATGCATACAAAAGAGTTATTGTAATCGATAATAAATTTGGCGATGCTTATCAAAGTTTAGGCTGGGCATTCATAACAACCAGGAGGATGGATGAAGCCATTGAAACCTTCAAAAATGCAATTTTGAATATTGAAAAAAATAAGGATTCCTATTTTGGATGGGCTTATGCGCTTGAAAATATTGGGAGATATGAGGAATCATTCGAAAAGTATGAATTGTCAGCCAAATGCGATCAAAATGATCCATATCCGGTTCATAATATAGCTGCTTTATTCGAGAAATTAGGACGCTACAGGAACGCCCGGAAAAATTGGATAAAAGCTTTGGAACTATATGAAAACAATGTTGAAGCAGAAAAGAAGAAATTAAATTCCGACTACTTTCAATACTACGGCAGTATTTACCAGTTTTCAACATTGCAGGACCTCGATAAGGCAGAGTATATTTACAATATTGGTCTGATTATTAATCCGGAACACACGGGACTTCTCTTTAATCTTTGTCGGCTCTACCTGGCAAAAAGGAATGACTTGTCGAATGAATTTGTTAGTGATATAAAAAATGGTTCGAAGTCTGAACACTATTTTAAAGCTCTTGAATATGCTCGCCGGGCGGAAAAAGTATTAAAGGCACGTTCTGATAAAGATAATAATGCTGATATACTTGCAGAACTTGGAAGTTTATATAAAGAAATAAAGAATTATAAGGACGCGGAGGATTGTTTTACAAGGGCGGTAACCATCAATAATACGCTTACTAAAGGATTGACATTTCTGGGTGCTGTTCATATGCTGAATGAAAATTTTAAAAATGCCATTGTTCGGTTTAAAGAGGCTGGCAGCCTCGAACCAGATAACCTTGATATCCGAAGCAATCTTGCAGAGGCCTATTTGAAAGCAGGCATGATTGACGCATCAGAGAAGGAATACTGTGAAATACTTGATATTGCACCTTATCACATGGATTCGCTGATCGGAATTGGTCAGGCCTATATTACAATGGGTGAGGATGCAAACACAAGAAAAGATTTTGTAAACGCAGAATTAATGTTTGCAAATGCAGACAATTATTATTGCGAAACAATACGGCTGATGCAACAACCCGAGGACTCATCCAAGATCCTTAGTAATATTGAGCGATCATCTGTTTTCTATTCAAAGGGATATAACGAAGTGATGTTATATGAGATACAAAAGAAGCAAGATGTAAATCAGTTAAAAATAGCCTTGGAAGATTTCCGAAAGGTGGAGAAAGGAACACCAAATTATTATAAGGCCCAAAGGGCGATAACAAAAATCAATGGAAGAATACATCCACCTCAGGGAATGCTTCACAAAGTGGGACCCATTCTTATTTTGGCATTCTCACTTGTAGTTTTCATTCTTGCTCAGTTACTTTTTACATTTGGAAAACCGGTTCTTGGGTTTTCAGACTATATGATTGATAAAAGCAAGTTAGAAAAAAGGTTTGCTGCGAAAGTTATTGATCCTTCTGTTTTGATAGAGCTTAAAAGAGAAATGGAACAAAGAGTTGTTTTTTCTTCTCCCGGTGACTTCGAAGAACAGATCAAACAGGAATTCGGAGATAGCATTGCATCCAAAATAAATTCCTCTGAATTGCTTCTTAAATCTGGTGATTTAACCATTAAAGCATTTCAACCGCTCGAGTCAGGCTTCTATGTTCTGATTACATTTGGGTGCTTGCTCTTCATGATTGCAGGGCTTTATCTTAGCGAAATATCCAAATTAAAAGTTGGCGCATTAGAGCTCGAGAAAAGTACCATCGATCAGATTTCAACTTCATCCTCGCTTGGAATAACACGATAGTAATATTAATCGTCACAATTTGCAATTATACTTTTCATGAAAGTATAGTTGCAAAATTGTGACGAATTTAAGCCGTTTGTTTACTAACGTTTCTGTAAATATAAGTGTGAAAAATATGTCTCCTTGCAAACCTTAATAAGGTGGAAGAATTCATAAACTTGTTGTAAATATTTTTAGGAATTCCAAAGTACTCATAAACGCTTCCGTCCTGAAATGTAATTTTCAGAGTTTGCCCTTTATATGAATAATCGTCAATTGCAGAAGTATTCGTTGTTAGAGTATATCCTTCTAAATTAAAGGCTTTTGTTTCGGGAGCAATGCTTACTAAAAAATGGTAAGCTTCAATAATGCTTTTACTTTTGTTTTCTGCCTCGGCTTTGCGTTCGTCATCACCAACAAATTTATCGGGATGCCATTCCTTGATTAAATTTCTATAAGTACTTTTTAATCCGTTTAAATCGGTATCGGGTGTAATGTCCAGCAATCTTCTGTATTCAATAATACGCTTCATGAATCTTTCTAAGTGTGTTTTTATTTTCAGCGTGCAAAGGTAATTAAAACTGTGTGAGAACCTATTGGCATTATTAAAGAACAGGTTGATTAATATTAATTTAATGTTATTCCCTCTTTATGGACGATTGGATTTTTCAATCCTGGAAACGCGTTCCATCACCTCCATACACATTCGGCTATTGTGATAAGGGCATTTCCAGAATCCAGCTTTATCTCCTTTGCTGACTGTACCTGTTGCAGAAACAGCATTGAACCATTCTCCTGATTTATGATCTACCATATATTTATTGGTATACTCCCAGCATTTGATGGCTTTATTCAGGTACTTGTCCTCACCGCTTAACTCAAAAGCGTTTATCAACCCAACTATGGCTTCGGCCTGTGGCCACCAATCGCGCGAACTATTAACTTCTCCGCTTGAGTAATCTTTTTCGCTAATCAGGCTGCCATCTGGTTGTAATCCTTCGGAGGCAGCATCCGCAATTTTCAGACTTATTCTCTCACATTTATTTAAAAGTGTTTGGTCTCCGAGTATTTGTGCCGCTTCAACCAATAGCCACGATGCTTCAATATCGTGTCCATATGAATGAATTGTAGAAGTGCTTTTCCAGTTGCCATCCAGAAAGACCCTTAGGTGAAATGTTTGCGGATCAATAATTTTATTGGTGAATATAAGGATCAGATTCTTCAACCGTTCACCGACTTTAGGATCGGGCCACTGCCTGTAAAGATTCGCATAAGCTTCCATCAAATGAAGATGTGTATTCATAGTCTTTACATCCTTTAGGCTTTTCTCTCCGATCAGTCGTTCATTTGTTCGATTCCATTGGCGGTCGAAAACTTCGAAATAACCATCAGACTTAGGATCAACAGCGTACTTTTCAAGCGAGTTGTAAATTTCCTTTGCAGCATCTAATGATTCCTTATCTTTTGTAGCGCTATAATATTCCGAAAGCGCATAAATAAAAAATGATTGCGAATAGGTCTGCTTTCGCAGATCGTAAGGTTCTCCTTTTGAATCAACACTTCGATAGGTTCCTCCATATAACTTATCCACGAAATGACCGAGAATATAATCTTTCGCCCGCTTTGCAACTGTGAGATAAGAAGTATCTTTTGTGATGCGATAAGCAGAAGAAAAGGTCCACAAAATTCTGGCATTCAGAATACCGCCTTTTTCATCATTGGGATATCTTTCCTCCTGAAAATCGATTCTTCCGTAAAATCCGCCATTTTTTGGATCAACCATATTCTTTATCCAGTATGGCAAGATATTATCTATTAGGTTTTTATTTACTTCTGATTTCAATTCATTCAGTTGAATCAGGTTTTTACCAACAGTTTTTTTGTCGATGATTCCGGCAGTCAGAATTCCAATCTGAAAACTAAAAATGGCAATAAGTAGTATTCCTTTCATAGTCAAAGTTTTTAATCATTCAATTTATTGAAGTGTTCCCGGATGTATCTGATCTCTGAATGTAGCAACAAGCTAATTTCAAATTGTTTTATGCACAATTTAAAGTGCATGAAAATAATCATTTATCACTTGAGAACCATTTTTTTTTGAAAGTATAAAGTTAGCTTTGCCAAAAATGTATTATTATTTTACCGATTTACTAATTCTCTATAATTAACTGTTTATGAACTTATTCAATAAATCCTTTTGCCTTTTTCTCTCAATCAGTATGATACTTGTCTTCTTTTCGTGTAAAAAGGATGCTACAGTTACGCCTGTCGTTCCGCCTGTGGAAATTGTAATCGATACTCCTAACGAGGTTCCTGATCTTGCTTTTGGAGCATGGGCATCCAAAAACGTTACATTACCTGCCAATTACGACGATGTTCCGCAAACATCTGCCACGAAAGTTATCGATATCAATGTGAATTTTTCAAAACGGATCACAAAGGTTTCGAAATACGTGTATGGAAACAATGCCAATTGTTTTACGGGATGGATGCAAAGCGATGCAACCCTCATGCAAAAAATGAACCAATTAAACATGGGTGTTATGCGCATCCCGGGAGGAAGTCTTTCGGATGTTTACTTCTGGGACCGGAAAGGAATTTACGAAAACTACGCGATCAAATCGTATGATCCGCCGCTTACCGATATTCCTTCAACAATCTCTCCCTGGATCGGTCAAAGGGTTCAGGATTTCGAAAACTGGTCGATGGGTGTTAATCAATATTACCAGATGATGCAACAAACAGGAACAACCGGTATCGTAACGGTGAATTATGCCTACGCACGTTATGGTACGAGTGCAAATCCCGTCGCAACAGCGGCTCACCTGGCTGCAAACTGGGTGCGCGCCGATAACGGCAAAAGTAAATTCTGGGAGATCGGAAACGAAGTTTCGGGCTCGTGGGAAGCAAGTTATGAGATTGATTTGTCGCTCAACAAAGACGGTCAACCCAAACGGATCACAGGCGATTTATATGGAAAACATGCGCTCGTGTTTATCGATTCGATGCGGGTTGCTGCCCGGCAGATCGGGAAGGAAATATACATCGGTGTAGTTTGCGATCAGGAGTATAACAGCGCGATGCCTACCTGGAATAAAGATTTGATCGCCAATGTTGGGGGAAAGGCCGATTTCTACATTGTCCATTCCTATTTCACACCATACAATCAGAACTCAGCTCCCGATGTAATTCTTGGTTCTCCGTCACTGGTGGCAGGTTATAAAACATTTGTGCAGGCAGAATTGGCTGCCCAGGGAAAGCCAGTTGCGCCTGTTTTTCTGACCGAATGGAATATATTTGCCCAGGGATCGAAACAGGCCGTCTCATATATCAACGGGATGCATGCAACACTGATTCTGGGTGAATTGATTAAAAATAAATATGAGTTGGCCTCACGCTGGGACCTCGCAAATGGCTGGAATAATGGAGATGATCACGGATTGTTTTCGACCGGCGATGAGCCCGGCGTTGCCAAATATGCGGCACGACCCGCTTTTTACTACCTCTATTATTTCCAGAAGTATTTCGGCGATGTAATGGTTGAAGCAACTTCAACCGGTACGAATGTTGCTGTGTATGCATCACAATTCACCTCGGGTGAAGCGGGAATTGTACTTGTGAATAAAAGTAGCATTGAAGAGGTGGTTGAACTGACACTTCAAAACTTTAAACCCGGCAGCAGGTATTACACGTATACTTTAACCGGTGGAATCGATAATGGACTATTTTCACGCAAGGTGTTTGTAAATGGTCTCACAACAGCTACCGAAGCGGGGGGCCCCGAGAATTACGAATCGATCAAAGCCAAATCATCCCTTTTTAATGGTAATATCAAATTAAGCGTCCCTAAATATGCTGTTATTCACCTCATTGTTGAAAAGAAGTCTTGATTTTATCACAATTTAAGCAATCACATAAGCATTTGAAAACAATTGCTCTCTTCCTATTTTTCTGGCCTTCCTCTTTCAAAGACGAAAGGCTGCATATTTCACTCAGGATTCTAAATCCAATTCCCAATCATACATGATACGACATACGCAATAAAGAGTGATACGGACATGGTATAGGGAAGGTATGGAGAAAATCCATATAAAGTATTATATCATTCTATTTAGTAAACAATGTGACATTATTTGATCCTAATTACTTAATATCAAAAACGATGAGAAGAACGCTTTTATCACTTATTTTCTGTACGTTGGGTACAATTTTATTTGCCCAGGAAAACCGAAACATTGAAATTTCAAAGCTGGTCATCAATAGTTTTCAAAAGAATGAATTTCCAAAAATCTTTGAAACATTTGACCAGAATATGAAGACAGCCTTGCCAGCTGAAAAATTAAAACTTGCATGGGCCGATTTAAATAATAAATGTGGCAAATTCCAAAAAATGGGTGAGATCACGGTTGGCAAAGTTCAAACTTATGATGTTACTTATACCATGTGCCAATTTGAAAACATGAAGTTGAAAATGAAATTGGTATTTGATAAAGACAATAAAATTGTCGGCTTGTTTTTTGTACCCGAAAACCAGCAATAATCTTTCAAGAAAATTGTGTTTCATATTGCCCTTATTGGCAGTTTGAAACAAAAAGGAGATTAGCAGAAACCTGTCAAAACTATGACAGGTTTTTTTTGTTAATATAATAGCAGATCTTAAAAAAGCATGGCACGAAAATTACTGTCATGAAATGCAATTAAAAAATGGATTTATGATTTTGAAGTTAAACGACTTATTACAGATGGAGCAGCGCTATAGGGCAACATTCATCAATTCCCTCGCCGGATTCAGACAGGCCGTTTTGGTTGGCACGAAGTCAAAAGAGGGTCAGAGCAATCTCGCCATTTTTAATTCGCTCATACACCTTGGCGCGAGCCCAGCCTTGTACGGAATTATTTCCCGGCCTGACACGGTCCGAAAAGACACGCTTAAAAACATCTTAGAGACAGAGCAATACACGCTTAACTACGTTCAGAAATCTGATTTTAAAAAAGCTCATCAAACTTCGGCTAAATACGAAGAAAATGTTTCGGAATTTGAAAAGGCCGGTTTCACAGAAGCATATCTGAGCGGCTTCAGTGCACCATTTGTAAAGGAAGCGGTTGTGAAAATAGGGATGAAGCTCGAAGATAAAATAGATATCAAAATCAACGGGACTATTTTAATTATAGGAAGTTTACAAACCATTGAACTGAATGAATATATTTTAGGTGATGATGGTTTTATCGCGCTTGAAAAAGAGAATGTGCTGGTAAGTGCTGGCCTCGATGGCTATTATTCCGCCGAATTTATAGGACGATTAGCCTATGCAAAGCCCGGAAACCGGCCAACAACGATTGAAGATGATGCACTTAATTCGAAACCAATTTAAAAGAAAAATAAGATGAATATTTACTCAGTAGTTGCTCAGATCATCGTTGCTTTATCCATCGTAATTGTTTGGGTATTTCGTTTCGATAACATTGTAATTGAGTTTAAACAATATGGGTTAAGCGATTTAACCCGTATGATTGTGGGGGCAACTAAAATTGCATTATCAACATTATTGATTGTGGGTATTTGGTATCCGTCATTGCTGCTTATTCCTGCACTTTTGATGGCTTTTCTGATGGTAAGCGCCCAGTATTTTCACTTCAAGGTAAACAACCCTTGGCGTAAACATATGCCATCGTTGTTTTTGCTGGCATTGTGTCTTTACATTGCCTCGGCATCACTTAAAATAATTTGACAATGATATTAATACAACTACTTATTCTGTTTTCGGGTCTCTCTTTTTTAGGTTACGGAATTGCTTATTTTACTTCTCCGAATATGAGAATTGAATTTAAGCGCTTTGGATTGGAGAAATATGGCGTACTTACAGCCGTTTTAGAGTTATTCGGAGCTATTGGTTTACTCGTGGGTTTAGTGTCGGATTCAATTCTTTTGATTTCGTCAGGAGGCCTTGCCGTGTTAATGTTTTTAGGTGTTGCTGTCAGATTGAGAGTTAAAGACGGCTTTGTGGTTTTATTACCTGCTTTGTTCTTTATGCTGTTAAATGCATCTATTTTTTTCTGGTCGTTCAAGAACTAATAAATGCTGAATTCATCAGCAGAATTATGACATTTTATGGGATCTCAAGTAGAAAAGAGGATGTCATCAATAAAATGAAATCCTCTTTTTTTGTTATAGTGATCTCTTAAAACTCAATATCGTAAAGACCTTCAGCATCAAGTTCAAACTGTTTTACGCCGATGTCAGTCATTGGATGACTAATCAATTGATAAAGCAATTCTGGACTGATAGTAGCAGAATGTGCCCCGGCCATACTTGTACGGTAAATCTGGTCGACTGTTTTGAAACTGGCGGCTAAAACCCGGCCATTCAATCCATATTCTAATATATTATCGACAATGTTTTCAACTACTTCAATTCCGTGCGAAGAAATGTTATCAAGTCGGCTTACATATGGAGCAACAAAATCGGCGCCTGCTTTCATCGCCACCAAAGCCTGCTGCTGCGTAAAGATAGCGGTGGCAGTTACATTGATACCGGCATCTTTTAAAATTCGCATTGCTCTGTAGCCATTTGCAGTCACGGGTATTTTTGCAAAAAAGTTATCACCAAAATCGAAATAGCTACGGTATTTCTTTGCTTCCCGTACCATATCGTCCGATTCGGAGGAGATCATTTGTACGTGTACCATTCCGGATCCAACCAGGTTCTGTATGCCTTCAATGGCAACCGAAAGTTTGTTTCCTGCGTGGTGTAAAATTGTTGGGTTGGTAGTTACCCCTTCGAGTGGAAAAAAATGATACAGCTTCCGGAGTTCGTCCAGATCGGCTGTGTCTGCCATGTAAATCATAGTTAAAATATTTTGCGACAAAAGTACACAAACTCCTTATCGTTACAACTATTTCAACATTACCTAAATGTGACTTCTCTGATTGTAATACAATGGCACTTTTGTTGGTGCTGATCTTCAATGCCCTTTCAACTGGCTCTTTTCCATCGGTTAAATAGCAGGCGCAAAAGAACCCGATCGGCAAACAGGATGAAATTCAGAATGAATACAACAAATGCTACTGTGAGAATATTTTGGGAGATAAAAGAGAATATAAGAATAACGGTTTCTTTATTAATAAGATAGTAGGTCACTGATGCTACTGATATCAAAAAAATTAAAACTGTAGTCAGGTAAAGATATTCGAGCAAGTCAGTTTTCCACTGCTCACGACGGATAACTACATTGGTAAGCTTTCTTGCAAAATCGACAGGTAAACGAAAATCAGGTTCTGTTGTGAACGATTCTTCTATTAGATAATCAAGTTCTTCATTTCTCATTATTGATCTCCTTCACTAATTTTAAACTGTTTTCGTCAAATACAAACTTAAGTTTTTCTTTTAAAAGCGCCTTGGCCCGGAACAGGTAATTCTTGACAGTTCCCTCAGGCATTCCGGTAATTTGTTCGATCTCCTGGTACGAAAATTCCTCGAGGTGATACAACGTTAGTACTGTGCGGTACTGAACAGGCAATAATTCAATCTGTTCTCTGATGTATCGATGCAGATCGGTTGTCTCGTAATCATCTGATCTGAAATCTGTGAGTTTATCAAATATAGCCTTGTCATCCAAACTTGCTTCATCGCTTTTTTTAAACTTCCGCAGGTAATTGATACTCGCGTTATAAGCGATCGTTGCAATCCATGTCGACAATTTACATTCGTTCCGATACTTTCCCAAATTCTGATATACTTTCAGAAATACCTCCTGACAAACATCCTCCAACTCTTCGCGACGCTGAATTAACCGTCCGGTAATATGAACAACCAAATTCTGGTAACGGTTTACCAAAAACGTGAATGCATTCCTATTTCCGTTTAATACCTGGTTTACTAATTCAGCGTCGTTCATACTTGATGTTTGACAACGATCGATGTTAAAATGTTGCACAAAGTACCGACATTTTATTTGAAAAAAACTGAATGCAACTGCAACATTTCGCAGACCGGTGGCGTCACATCTTACAAACACTTAAAACTGAAAATTATGGGCATGTTTGATGTATTAATGGTCTCTGTAATCTTTTTTGCGATTTTTCAGGTTCTGAAAAATTTTACTGATTTTCTATTAAGGAGAAAGATCATCAAGGCTGGGCATTTTGATAATGCCGGCATTTTAGAGCAGAAGGTTGCTTCTGTAAATCCTGAAAATCAGGAATCCAATAAATACCCTTCGTTGAAATGGGGTTTAGTCGCTTTCTTTGGCGGTATTGGGTTTATATTCATCGATCAGCTAAGTCCAAGCGTCATGAACCAGGATAATTATCGATATTTCATGCATAACAGCGTGTTGCCATTTGGTATCGAACTGGTTTCTATTTCGCTGGGTTTTATTATTTATTTCCTGATTGTGAATTTTTCCAAAAAGAAGTAACCGGAAAAAATCTTTTAGTAGCAAGAATGCAAGGTCATCCTTTTTAATAGTCGGAAGGATTTCATCGCATTTTTGCTATTTACGAATGAGACAAATTCTGATACAGCCGAACGATAGGTGTAATTTTACTATGATTCTTGACGGAAGAAAGAAAATTGCGATATTTGATAAAACTTTTAAGTCATGGAAGCTACCGATATACTAAGGAATAATATCATTGATAAACTCTTGACCATTACTGATGCTGACTATCTGTCGGCTATTTATCAGTTGGTAGAGAGGAATTCTTCGGATAATGATACAGTGAAATTAACAGAGGCGCAAATGTTAATGCTTCAATTAAGCGACAAAGATATTCTAAACGTAAAGCTGATTTCTCAGGATCAATTAGACAAAGAGGATTTGCAATGGGTAAAAGAACTGTAGTTTGGACAGATACAGCGGCCAGACAAAGAAGAGCAGTTTTGAAATATTGGACAAAACATAATGGTTCTGCAATATTTGCCGAAGAATTAATCAAATTAATTGCTGACCGAATTCAGATTATTCTACAACATCCAATATCGTATAAGTCGACAACTTACCCCGGAACAAGAGAGTCTGCGATGGGACATTTTAGTCTCTTTTATAAATCGGATCATAATACCTTAATCATTACTGCATTCTGGGATAATCGACAAGATCCGAAGCAACTGTTAGAAATAGTAAAAAAAGCTACTTTAGATTAATGCTAACCCTGATTCCTGCCGAACGAAATTTGCCATCTTCGAAACCAGCAACACCTTCAATATTCAATAAAAGAAATAATTGGCGGAGGCCGTAACCTGCTTCCACGTATTTTTTCATCTCGGGCGTACTCAGGAAATTCACAAACAGGTTTTCTGAAACAGATGAGTTTTTAATGACAGGAAGATGTTTCAAAATCAACCTGCGCGATTGCCAGTTAATATGCGCATCCACAAACGATTTTTGTGTTGAGAATTCATAAAAAGGCAACAGCCTGAAGCTGTTTTCAGTCGAATTAAAGGCAAACCCGGTTGACTGAGTATTGAAATGCTGGAAATCTTCGAAATATACCTTCGAGGAATTCAGGAAAGACCCGGCATTTACCTCATACGACACATGATCGTCTATGCCGAAATTGATTTTCTGACGAATGCCTGCTTTCAGCAGATCATAACGCAAGTCGCTGCCAAATAGTTCGGAATAAGCCCCTCTGTAATTGATTGAAAAGGTAGGATATTTGCTTTCGGCATACACCTTTGTGTTGTTTCGTATTGAATACCTGTGGTGAGGGGTATACTCCAAAGTCGCCTGACTGACAAATGACTGGTGACTCTCAAGTTGCCATGTTGCCAGCGTATGATTCACCGGAACATTGGGTTGAATCGCCTTATCCTTAAAATCAATCAAGGAAAAACTGGAATGATTGGTCAAAGGACTGTTATCGCTGTAGTCAAGTGCAACTTTCAAATTAAGTCCGTTTACGAGGTCGCGGCTGACTGCCAATTGCAAAAAATCGCGCCGGTAAAAACGTTTGTAATTTTCTTCAAGGAAGAGGGTGTATATAGTATTGTTCAAGGCTGACAACCCCGAAGCGCGGTTATAATCAGATGTTGTAGTTCCTGCGCCGAATGAATACCAACTGTTTTTCATTCCGTTCAATCGATGTTCATAGGCGAACGATGCATCCAGTTTTGTGCGTGCAAAACCATATCCAAAGGTTGGAGCAAACCGCGTCATATGACCTGTACTGTCTGATTTATAATAGCTAAAAGGCAATTCCATTTTTAATCCATCAACAGAATTAAATGTGAGCGAAGTAGGATTTATCAGATTTGGAATCGAAAACCTTTCGTAATGGCGAATTGAATCGACCGAATAGTCGTAAGTTTTTCCAAAAAGCAGGTGTTTGATTTTAAATTTTCGTTTGAAATTGCGGACCGAATCCTGGTATTCCGGTTTGGAAGAAACCAGCAAAAAAGAATCCTTCTTAACAAAGCTGACCTTTTCGGTTGCTGTGAGCGGAATGGGTCGCAAGCCGACCCAATATGCAGAATCGTTATTAACCTGCTTCGAACTTACTTTGAATGTCGATTTGATTTCAAGCGGTTCAGGCGGACTGTTCCGCTTTGTTTCGGTTTCAATCATCCGGCTTAATTTCACCGTTTCGCGATTGCTCAAAGCCTTCTTCTCCATTAGTTCGTCAATCTGCTTTTGCCCTTTGCTTTTGGGCGCAACTGATTTTTGACTCGTGCTATTTGCTACATTCATTTTTTCAAACAACTGTTGATCCTGTGACTGCTGGTTATTCAGTTTGTCAAGAAAGGAATGATCAAGGGCAGGATTCAGAGTGGTTTTGTAATCGGTGATTGCTGCGACATACCGGAATTTCATTTTGAATCCAAGTCCGGCAAAATTCATGTTAAAATCGAGACTTACGGGCATCCATGTATTTTTATTCACCTCCGCATAAAGTTGATGCACATTTACATCGGTCATCGGGATGTGCAGTTTCAGATCGGCCGAATGAATGTTCCAGAACAAATCTGCAATATAGATGTAGCCCGAAAACACATCATTCCCATTGGTTTTTGGTGTCACCTTTATTTTATTGATGGTGCGTCCCTGGTCTTCGAAGACGCTTTCGAGGCTGAACCGATAGACTTTTAACGCGTTTATTCCAACCGGCGATACGACGCCATATTTATCGGCATCATACAGATTATTGGTAATCATTCCCATGGGGGATGTGTTGTTATCCTTTCCCGATGAGTGCATAGCCAGCACCTCCTGCTTAATTTTGTCGGGTAATTCGAAGTCAATTTTGCTGACAGTCTCCAGCACAAAGGGTTCCTGGAGGTCTTTGACTTCCTTTTTGTCCATTAATAGCTTCGCCATCGTTGGAATCTCTTCGAACACACCCGATCCTTTCAGGTAAACTTTGCACGAATATTTCGAAACCTGTTTCTGGTAATAGGGTGCCAAAGCAATCGCCCGCCGCATGATATAGTAAGCTGGATCTTCTCCTGAGGCAAGAATGGTGATTTCAGGAATCTTGTAATTCTGAGTAATCAGTTGAACGCTTTTCTCCTGGAAAGTTTTTCCGATCACCAAATCGTACGACTGGGTTTGATAACCAATGTATTGAAACAAGATCTTCCAGTTTCCTGCAGGTAGCTTCAATTCGTAATTTCCGTCGATGTTCGAAGTGGTTCCGGTCGACAATTGTGGTATATAAATATTCGCAAATGGAACCGCTTCGCCTTTTTCGTCCGTAATTCGTCCGCGAATACCTTGCGCCAAAACTGATCCAAATGAAATGAAACAAAACAAAAGAGGAGGCAGGATTCGAAAGATCATAAAGCTTTGTATTTTAAGGTCGGGTAAAGTAATAAAAGAGATTTCAGATACAAAAATAAGATAATCGATTGTTATTCATTGATGCGTAAAATATACGAAGCGTTGCTTTGCCACCCTTGCCATACTAAAAGAAATATCCAAAAAAGCAGGTGTAAATCCTCTCCAAGAAAATATAGACTAGACACAGTTCCGTGAATACTCCCCTGAGAAGCCGATCGATAGATATTTCAAATGACGAAGCCGGAGCTATTTTATACAAAGCCGGTGTTCAGAAGTACAAAGCCGGAGCTATTTTATACAAGGCCGGTGCTCTGAGTGACGAAGCCGGAGCTATTTTATATAAGACCGGTG